>PJTO01000037.1_pt1 | contig 231500 bp, 159 predicted proteins | sample 1512101 | NCBI WGS metagenome assembly PJTO01 (sample SAMN08177690, study PRJNA422409) | Soil metagenome, whole genome shotgun sequencing project. | reverse complement strand
TTAAATTTCTTTAAAAGAACCGATCATTGCAATCGGCTCTTTCTTTAGTAGCGGGGACCAGACTCGAACTAGTGACCTTCGGGTTATGAGCCCGACGAGCTACCAACTGCTCCACCCCGCAATATATTTTTGAACAAAATTGCTTTTTTCTTTTGAAAAAACAAGATTATGATCCTTCCGAATTGGAGTACAAAGATATATTTTGTTTCTTTGTAATCCTAATAAAATTTAGAAAAATGTCACATAAAGCAGGATTCGTAAGTATCATCGGAAAGCCAAATGCTGGTAAGTCCACCCTAATGAACGCTTTAGTGGGTGAAAAAATGTCTATCATTACACCCAAAGCGCAAACGACAAGACACCGCATTATCGGTATTGTAAACGATGAAGACCATCAAATTGTGTTTTCGGACACCCCTGGTGTTATCAAACCAAACTATTCTTTGCAAGAATCGATGATGAATTTTGTCCAAGGATCGTTGATCGATGCAGACATTATTTTATTTGTGACAGATATCCACGAAAAATACGATGAGAACGATGTCCTGGAGAAATTGCGTAAAACAAATTCCCCTGTTGCCGTGCTTATCAACAAAATTGATAAATCTTCGGAAGAAGAGGTCAAGGCTAAGATTGAATTTTGGCAGGAAAAATTAAATCCGGATACCGTTTTTGCGATTTCAGCAAAATTAAATCATAATGTTGCTGCCGTGATGCACTACATTAAGGACAAGTTACCGATTCACGAAGCCTATTATGAAAAGGATGAGTTAACGGATAAATCCATGCGTTTTTTTGTCTCTGAGATGATTCGTGAAAAAGTATTCAAACTATACGATAAAGAGATTCCCTACAGTACAGAAGTAATCGTTACATCTTACAAAGAAGAGGCAAATATCACACGTATTGCTGCCGAAATTATTGTTGAGCGCGACTCTCAAAAAAACATTATCATTGGAAAAGCGGGAGCCATGATCAAAAAAGTCGGCACCTATGCGCGCCAGGATATTGAAGAGTTTATCGACGGAAAAGTATTCCTCGAGCTTTTTGTTAAGGTAATTCCTGACTGGAGAAGTAAAAAGAACTACCTTAAACGTTTTGGTTACGACGATTAATTCGCATTGAACATTCGTACAGGGGAGATCTTTTTATACTGACCTCCCCTGTACGAACTGTTCTTCTTGTAAATTTTTACTTTGCAAAATATTCACGAAGTGCTTTAATCTGTTTCAGATTAAGCACTTTTTTTAGCTCTTCATCTGAAGCTTCCTTCGCTTTTTTCACCGATTTAAATTCAGTTAATACTTTCTCAACGGTTGTTTTACCTATACCCGGAACGTTTTCCAGCTCTGAAACGAAGGTCTTCCGGCTCCGTTGATTCCTGTGGAAGGTGATTCCGAAGCGATGTGCCTCATCCCGAAGATGTTGAATGACCTTGAGGGTTTCAGATTTTTTATCTAAATAAAGTGGATATTGATCACCTGGATAGAAAAGCTCCTCCAGTCTTTTGGCAATACCGATGACCGTTACTTTTCGCTCGATCCCCAACAAGCGTAGGCTCTTTAAGGCTGCGCCTAGCTGCCCTTTTCCGCCATCGATAATGATCAACTGCGGCAAAGGTTGATCTTCATCCAATAATCGCCTATAGCGTCTAAAAACAGCCTCCTCCATCGTGGCAAAATCGTTGGGTCCCTCAACTGTTTTCACATTAAAGTGACGGTAATCTTTCTTCGAAGGTTTTGCATCCTTAAAGACAACAATAGCCGATACGGGATAATTCCCCTGAATATTCGAGTTATCAAAACATTCAATATGCTGTGGGAGTACATTCATGCGAAGATCTTTTTGCATCTGCTTTAAGATGCGCTCGGTCCGAATATCAGGATTAAGCTTTTCATATTGCAACAGACGCTCTTTTCTAAAAAATGCCACGTTCTTTTGGGAAAGCTCCAGCAATTTTTTCTTTTCGCCCAGCTTCGGAATCGTAAATCGAATCCGTTCGTTCTCTTCAATATCTAATTCAAAGGGTACGATAATTTCTCGCGAAAGGCTTTTGAAGCGTTCCCGAATCTCCGGTATGGCCAAGGCCAAAAGCTCCTGTTCACTCTCATCCAAACGCCGCTTCATTTCGAGCGTCTGTGTCTGAATAATAACACCATTCATGACTTTCAGGTAATTGACAAAAGCGTAGCCCTCGTCTGAAGCAATACTAAATACATCCACATTTGTAATGGATGAGTTGACCACTGTAGACTTGCTCTGGTAATTGTCCAGCTTATCCAGCTTCGCCTTAATTAACTGCGCTCTTTCAAAATCCAGAGCTGCTGCGGCGGCAGCAATACTCTCCTTTAAACGATTGGTCACCACAGCAATCTTTCCGTTCAGAATATCCTTGATATCACTCAGGTTCTGATCGTAATCGTCTTCGGACTGATACCCTTCACAGGGACCCTTACAATTTCCAATTTGATATTCGAGACAGATCTTAAACTTACCTTTCCGTATATTTTCCTGTGTTAGGGCCAAATTGCAGGTACGGAGAGGAAACAATTCACGGATCAGATCCAATACAATATGCATCATCCCCACCGAAGGATAGGGGCCATAATAACGGGAGCCATCCTTAATATATTGTCTGGTCCAAAAAACCCGCGGAAAAGGTTCGTTCTTGATGACAATCCAGGGATAGGTTTTATCATCCTTCAACAGAACATTATACTTGGGTTTGTGTTTTTTGATCAATGAATTCTCAAGCAACCAAGCATCAATCTCCGTGTCAACGATAGTAAAAGATATACGGTTGATCTTCCGAACCAAAACACGGGTTTTGCCATTCAGCTGATTTTCATTAACGAAATACGAGCCGACCCGATTACGCAAATCCTTCGCTTTACCGATATAGATCAGTTCGTTATTTTTATCAAAATACTGATAGACTCCCGGTCGATGCGGTATCTTCTTTAATTCATCTCTATAGTCAAATACGTCCATTATGTTCCAATATCAAACACCTTCAGCAAAAAAGCCAGACAACAAATCTCGAAAAAATTTATTGTCTGGCCCAATGGTATTCGTTAAAATAACTTAGAAACCTAAGCGATCATCTTTTAGTTTAGTTGCATCTTTGCCACTTGAATCTGTAGACCCATCTTCGACATCAGAGCCACCACCGCCCCAATACTGATTACAGTCAATGACACGGGTAAGCCCACCCTGAGGTTGCTCAAAATCACCCTTGGTATACTTCAAATTTGAATCTTTATATACTTTCTGCATGTAGTAAGCGAATACTGGCATCGCTGCTGCAGCCCCTTGTCCGTACTCCATCCTGTCGAAACTAATGCCTCGATCTTCTGCACCAGTCCAAACCCCCGTAACCAATTCCGGTGTAATACCAATAAACCAGGCATCTGAGTTATCGTTGGTTGTACCTGTTTTACCGCCAATTGGATTTGTGAGCTTATACATCCATTGAATACGTCTCGCCGTACCCTGGGATACCACCTTTTTCAACATATCAACAATAATATAAGCCGATTCACTATTTAAGGCTTTTACAACCTTTGGTGCTTTATCATAGATTGGTGTACCATTTTTATCTTCAATACGTAAGATCGCTGTTGGCTCAATCCAAGTTCCTTGATTCACAAATGCCGAATAAGCACCCACCATATCAAAGACTGACGCTTCATAAGCCCCTAATGAGATCGAAGGATAATTGGGCACATCACTTGTTATACCCATCCGTTTTGTCAATGCAGCTACTTCCGCAGCACCAACTTCGTGCACCAGATAGGCCGTCGCATAGTTTTGTGAATACGCCAATGCTTTCGCTAAGGTAATCGGGTTTCCACCCTGTGCATTTCCTCTTGGTGTCCATCCGTTATAAGTTTGTTGATAATTGGGAATACTGTAACATGGTGAATAACCATTGTCAATAGCCACCGCATACGTAAATGGTTTCGCCGTTGATCCGACTTGACGCGTACCCATTTTTACCTGATCATATTTGAAGTGGTCAAAGTCAATACCTCCAACCCAGGCTTTAATATGTCCGGTCTTTGGCTCCATAGACATCATCGCATTGCGCAACATGAGTTTATTGTACTTTATGGAGTCCATTGGCGTCATCATCGTATCAACACTTCCCTTCCATGTAAATATATTCATCGGAACCTTTACATTGAAGGCCTTTTTGATCTCGTCTTCATTCAAGCCCTCTTCTTTCAAAATACGGTAACGGTCAGAGCGCTTCATTCCACTAATGAGCAGCTTGGCTTTATCCCCTTTAAAAGGATCCCTATTTTTCCATTGCGCGGCAAATTTAGACTGCAGTTGCTTCATCCACTCTTTTTGCGAATCCTCTGCATATTGCTGCATAGACATATTAATCGTCGTATAGATTTTCAATCCATCACGATCGAGGTCATAAGGTGTGCCATCTGGTTTGGTGATGGACAATTTTGCAAATTCCTTTTTTATTTCATCCTTTAATACCGCTCTAAAATATGGTGCCAAACCCTCACCGTAATTTGCGATCTTAAGTTCTAAACCAAGTGGTTTTTCTTTCGCTTTTGTGGCCTCCTCAGCCGAAATAAAATTTGCGGCAACCATATTGTTCAACACCGTATTACGGCGAGTACGTGATTTTTCGGGATACCGCACCGGAGAATAGGCTCCTGGGCCTTTAAGCATGCCCACCAAAAGGGCTGCTTGGTCTGCTGTCAGTTTATCCGGAGTCGTATTGAAATAAGTCCGCGCAGCGGATTTTATTCCGTATGTATTGTAAGCACCAAAGTCTACCGTGTTAAAATACATGGTAATAATCTCATCCTTGGTATAATTTCTTTCCAAGCGAACCGCTGTAATCCATTCCTGAAATTTCTGGATGACACGCTTTAGAAAATTCTTTTGCCGTCCATCCGAAAATAGATTAAGTGCCAGCTGCTGTGTAATTGTACTTCCCCCCTGTTTGTTACCGGTCAGCGTGTGAAAGATAACTGTAAATGTACGTGAGTAGTCTATCCCAGAGTGATCATAAAAGCGTTTATCCTCTGTCGAAACCAATGCTTTGACCAAATAAGGAGACAATTCGCTATACTTTACATTGGAGCGGTTTTGGACATAATAGGTTCCCAATACCTTATGATCTTCCGTGATAACTTCGGAAGCTAAATTACTTTTGGGGTTTTCCAAATCACTGAAGGAGGGTAATTTTCCAAATACGCCAAGACGTATACTCAATATAAAGAGGAAACCTATCGCGACGATCCCGACGATAATTTTCCAAAAATTGAACGTATACCGTTTGACATCAGCCTCAGTAAGTTGATTTTTTTTTGATACTCGTTTCATCTATTTACTAAATTTCAGACGTAAATATTATTCATTTTAAAGACCGCAATGCATAGCCCATTTTTCCGTCCACAGTTGTGTTTTGCAAACTTGGATACTGCATTATTTTGATCTTTAAAGACTTCAATTAAGACATTAATGCTCACTCTATCAGATAGTGTGCCAAGAATCCCTACTTTGGCAAAGGTATTACTAATTGGGCCAAAAGCAAGAATTTAAACGCGAAAATATTGAGGCGAACTATGCGCGTTCAATCAAACAAACCGCATAGGCAACCACCCCTTCCTGACGACCGATAAATCCCATCGTTTCATTTGTTGTTGCTTTAATAGAGATGTCGTCGATATCCAAACCCGTTGCTTCAGCCAGTTTAACTTTCATTTGTGGAATATAGGGTTTGATCTTAGGAGCTTCCAGACACAGCATCGCATCAATGTTGCCAAGCGTGTATCCCTTCGCAGCAATCAGCGCCATACATTCTTTTAACAACAATAAACTACTAATGCCTTTCCAGCGCATATCTGTATTTGGAAAGTGGTAGCCAATATCTTCTAAATTGGCGGCGCCCAAAATGGCATCGCATATCGCATGGACCAACACATCGGCATCAGAATGCCCAAAGGCACCTGCATGATGTTCCAATTGCACTCCACCGACAATAAATGGATGACCTTCTTTCATCTGATGGACATCAAATCCAAATCCTACCTTAATTTTCATTACACGATTATAGCTATGGTGTCTGTTCATATCCTAGAAAACATGCCCAAACACCCGATTTAAATACAATAAAATACAGCCTATGTATGCTATTTGACAATCTAGCCTATTAGGTCTAGATCAAACCCTAATCATCTTTACAGAGACCCCCGGTATGAACATCTAAACACAATGACAGATTACTGCGAAGATAACAATTCGCAGCTATATTTACCGAGACAAAAGGTTTCTAGCAGGCAGCGCAACGAAAATCATTGAAATAACGGTTCGACCAGATGAAAAAAGAGACGCATAAAAAAAGGCTATCCTTGAGAATAGCCTTTTTTTATATTATTGTCTGTTTGTTTTTCGAAACGCTTCGAAAAGTAAAGCTTACGCTTCTACTTCTTCGGGCGCAAACTGATCATACACTTCTCCAAAAGCATCGTAGTCCTGATCGCCATTAGGCTCAAAAACCTGAATATCTTTTGATCGAGCAAAATCAACTATTTCAGTGTTGACATTTTCGTCAGCGACAACCACCATATCGGTAAAATGCAAAGCACCCTTATAGATAGCCTCATAACTGCCATCACCGTACACCTGCGCATCTGCGGCTTTAAAGGAACCTTCTGGCGCCATTTCAGCATACTTTGTACCTAATGTACCTTTAAATTCTTCATTGAACAAAGAGTACATCACTTTTGCATCCTTGAATGTAGGATCGTCTTTATAAGTTGTCTTCACGTAAGCCGGTACCAAAGCAGAGAACCATCCATGACAGTGTACTACATCAGGGGACCATCCTAATTTCTTCACAGTTTCCAACGCTCCTTTACAGAAGAACACTGAACGCTCATTATTGTCTGCAAAGAATTCGCCATGCTCATCACTAAAAACTTTTTTACGCTGAAAGTAGTCTTCATTATCCAAGAAATACACCTGCATACGGGCCGCAGGTAATGAAGCAACTTTAATAATTAGCGGATTATCATTATTATCCACAACAATGTTCAAGCCTGAAAGACGAATAACCTCATGTAATCTATTTCTACGCTCATTGATATTCCCAAAACGCGGCATTAAGATCCGGATCTCAAAACCCTTTTCTTGCATCGCTTGCGGAAGTTGACGTGTAATTTCAGAAATTTTAGTTAATTCGAGGAAAGGCGACATCTCGTGAGTAATAAACAATATCTTCGTTTTTGCCATCTCCAGTTATTTTTATTTATTATTTTCGAACAGTAAAATCGGTCTACAAAGGTACGAAAAAAATACTTACTATGCAATTTACTATTAATCATCGTTTTATATTCCCAAAATATTATGCACCTTTGCCAACAAAAAACTAAATAGCAAAGTGGAAATTTTCAAAACGAAAGCATCTCTCCAAGCATACCTGCAAGAAGCCCGATCAACAGGTCAAAAAATCGCCCTAATCCCTACGATGGGCGCTTTACATGAAGGACATTTATCCTTATTAAATTATGCAAAACCAATCAGTGATATTCGCGTTTGCAGCATTTTTGTTAACCCCACACAATTTAACGATCCGAAAGATCTCGAAAAATATCCACGGCCCATCGAAAACGACATCAGATTACTGGAATCCGTCGATTGCGACATCCTTTTCTTACCAAGTGTTGATGAGATGTACCCCGATAAAAATGAGGTCTGGCATCTCGATCTTGGCGAACTGGACCAAATTTGGGAAGGTGAAAAACGCCCTGGCCATTTCCAAGGTGTCACTCAGGTGGTCTATAAATTATTTACATTGGTACAACCCGATATTGCTTGTTTCGGACAGAAAGATTTTCAGCAGGTCATGGTTATCAAACGCATGATAGCCATGAAGGATCTCGCGATTCAATTGGCGATATGTCCTATCATTAGGGATCAAGACGGCCTAGCACTGAGCTCTAGAAACGCGCGCTTAAGTGAAGCTGGGAAAAGAACAGCTTTGGCACTCTCCCGCTCCCTGCAATATGTAAAAGATCATATACATGACGCTATCCCGCTAGCGGAAATAAAAGACAAAGCCTTACAGATTTTAACAGACACCGATGGGCTTAGCGTTGAATACTTTGCGCTATGTGAAAGTTCAACATTAAAAGAAGTCAGTCACATCGATTTCAGCAAGCAGCATGTCGCACTTGTCACGGCCTGGGTCGAAGGTGTCCGTTTGATTGATAATATGATTCTGAATAATTTGTCAAATTAATTGACAAATCTTTCAAATTCAGTAGAAAGCCCTACCTTTGCGCCATGGTAATAGAAGTAATGAAATCCAAGATTCACCGCGTTAAAGTCACACAAGCGGAATTGAATTATGTGGGTAGTATCACAATAGATGAAGATTTGATGGATGCCGCAAATATCATCGCTAACGAGAAAGTTCAAATCGTAAACAACAATAATGGCGCCCGTCTTGAAACATACGTCATCCCAGGTCAACGTGGATCAGGTATTATCTGTTTGAATGGTGCTGCGGCTCGCCTTGTTCAAGTTGGCGATATCGTCATCATTATTTCCTACGCGAACATGGACTTTGAAGAAGCTAAGCAGTTTAAACCTTCCGTTGTATTTCCAGACGACAACAATCATCTGATTAAATAATCAGGAAGATCTGTAAACTTCGCAACTAGATACTTCATATTTTTTTAATAGGTATTTCACCTATACTCAACAATAAAATCGTATTTTTGAAGCGTTACCCTAAAAAGTAGCGCTTTTTTATGCACCGAAAAACAACGAAATCCCCACGTCAGCTTATCGCATTATGCCAATTGGTATTAATGTCGCTGATCATTATTTCGGGTGTTGTTTTCATGCACAAAGAGGTAAAATCGACTGGTGAAATTGTCATGCACACCCACCCTTATGATTTTACCAAAAAACAAAAGCCGCAAGAAACAGATGACCAAATCGAATACCTCAATGTCATCTATCACAATACCTACGTACAAACTGAATTTACCGTCCTTGAATTTCCTATTCCGCGTGAAGTAAAAGAAGAACATTATAATTCATTTTGTCCGGAGGCGATCACCACAACGATCGATCATTACCACTTACGTGGTCCCCCCAGCTTAGCATAAACCAAAAATCAAAGATTTCGAAGGCCTGTCCCTAGTTCCATAACGATCAAACGAACTTGGCGCAAACAAGTAAGAGATTACGCATGTGCTAAATCGCTTGGCTCCAGAACGACAGCATGAAATACCGCTATCGATATATCATCTTTGACCCCATTTTTATTTGCCTCTACTTTGAGAATTGTCCCTGTTACAATAGCGAACTTTCGCTGAATACTGTTACTATGGTTTCAGTGAGCTCATTGGCATACTTTACCTTGTCGGAAACAAGCTATTACCCTGCTTCCGATAAGACGCAATGCCTTGAACGCCGTTCATAACGAGGAACAGACCATGCTATACGAGGCTTGTATTTATAAAATTTTTATAAAATTACGATGCTAAAGCAATACACTTTATTGGCCACATTACTGGCTGGTACATCCACTATATACGCCCAGTCAAAACTTGAAGGCTACTTATTCAACAAAAACCATGAGGCGGTTCCTTCTGGTACACTGACTTTAAAAAACAGCAAGCTCGCAACTACATCTGATCCAAATGGGTACTTTAAGCTGTCCGCCATACCAACGCAAAAAGTAACCTTAAATATATCCGCCGTAGGTTACCGCTCCTTCAGCAAAGTCATCTCTTTAGACACGTTGAAGTCGCCTTTGCAAATTCAACTGGAAGAAGACAACCTCAATTTGGATGAGGTTGTTGTTTCGGCTACACGCTATGGTGTCAAACGTAAGGACGCCCCCGTGGTTGTCAATGTCATCGGTCCAAAATTATTTAATGCGACACAATCTGTTGCCATGTCGGAAACATTGAATTATCAGCCGGGTGTACGGGTAGAAAACAATTGCCAGAATTGCGGCTTTTCACAAGTCCGCCTGAATGGCCTCGAAGGCCCTTATTCACAAATATTGATCAACAGTAGGGCGGTATTTTCCGCGCTAAATAGCGTATATGGATTGGATCAGATTCCAACCAGTATGATCGATCGTATTGAGGTTGTGCGCAGTGGCGGTTCGGCATTATTTGGTGCCAATGCGATCGCCGGAACAATCAATATTATTACAAAAGATCCTGTAGAAAACGACTGGCAAGTAAAATCCACCAATTCACTCATCGGCGGCAAAAGCTGGGATAATACAGTGGATTTTAATACCTCCACCGTTTCGGAAGACCTCAAAAGAGGAGCCACATTCTACGGTATGCACCGTAATCGGGAAGCTTACGATGCCAATGGCGATGGTTTTTCGGAAATAACCAAACTTCGTAACACCACGTTCGGCACAAAACTATTTTACAAACCGAGTGACCTGGATAAGATAACAGTTGATTTTAGCACCGTAAATGAGTTCCGCCGCGGTGGTGATCAACTCGATAAAGTACCTCACCTGACGCAGATCACCGAGCAGTTGGAAACCAGTTCGCTTGTTGGCGGAATTACATACGATCACTATTCCACAGATTATAAGCAAAAAATGTCGTTGTATGGCTCTGTGCAGAAAACTGTTCGCGACAGTTACTATGGCGGTCTTGGAGGTGGAACAACCCTTGCGGACAGCACATTAGCCGCAAATGCCTATGGAAAAACGAATGATATCGCGCTAGTTGCCGGGGGACAATATACCTACAACTTTGAAAGGGATGTATTTACTGCCGGAGTGGAGTTTTCATACAACAACACCCAGGATGAAATACCAGGGTATAAACGAACCATTGATCAGCAGAACAAAGGACTAGGCAGTTATGCCCAATACGAATGGAAGCCTTTAAGCAATTTTAAAACGTTAATCGGAGCGCGATACGATTACACCTATGTTGACGGCAAATATAGCCTCGCAGGTATAAACCGAAACTCAGATCAGCGCTTCGGCACCTTTAGCCCACGGTTGACCATCTTATACGATATCACAAAAGACCTTCAATTTAGAGGAGGCTATGCACGGGGTTTCCGTGCACCACAAGCATTTAATGAGGACATGCACGTCACTTCCATTGGCGGAAACCAGGTATTTGTATTGATCGGTGAAAATCTGAAAACCGAATACTCCAATGCCTATACAGGTTCTTTTAGCTACAATAAAAATTTTGGAAATGTACAGACAAGTTTGCTCGTGGAAGGATTTTACACGGATCTCAACAATCAGTTTGTCAACATCATGGCGTCTGAAAAAGATGGATTGATTATTCAGGAAATGCAAAATGGTGAAGGAGCCAGGGTGTACGGTTCCAATATTGAAATCAATATCGCACCATCCTCCTGGTTTTCTTTCCAAACCGGTGGGACGATCCAGCGCTCACGCTATAAAAAAGACCAACTCATCTATACAGGAAAAGAAGACGGGCAGGACATCCTCACCAAGAAATATGTCCGTACGCCAAATATCTATGGTTATATGAATAGCAACCTGAAAGCGACCAAACAATTTGCGATCGATCTAACGGGCGTGTACACTGGAAAAATGATTGTTCCACATATCCAACAAGATGTAATGACCCTTAAAAATGCCCGGGACTTTGTGGAATTAAATCTCCGCTTAGGGTACACCTTTCCAATACATAAAGATTTCAGCATTGAAATTTTTGGTGGTGTACAAAACATGTTCAATGCTTTTCAGAAGGACTTCGACAAGGGAGCGCTACGTGATTCAGATTATATCTATGGTCCAACACGCCCTCGAACTTATACGCTTGGCCTTCGTGTTGGTCATTTTCATTAAGACAAATTTGGGATATGAAGCATTTCCAAAAAATATATGTGCTATTGATCCTATTCTTTTATCCGCTCTGTTCTCATGGACAGGAGCGGATAAATTGGATTGATTTTAAAGAGCTGGACTCGCTCTTGGCCGTTTCCCCTCGCGAAACACTCCTCTTTATTCATACAGATTGGTGCAGCTATTGCCGGAAAATGGAACAGGAAATCTTTACAAAAAAGGAGATTGTCCAATTAATCAACAAGCGTTACTATGCCGTTCATTTAGATGCAGAATCTATCCAAGACATTGCTTTTGACCAAAGTATATGGAGGCCCTTAAGCAAAAGAAAGAAAACAGGACAATACCATCCTTTAGCTTTGCAATTGCTACAAGGAAGAAAAATGATCTTCCCAACTCTCCTACGTTTTGATAGCGAATTTCGTCTAAAAGGTATACGACAAAAATACCTGAACTCAAAGGAGTTAGCTGTTTTTTTAGAATAATTTAACATTTACCTGTAGCGAACTCCATTATTCCTGCGTTTTGGATTTTATAATTAATACACACTTTAAGAAATTATGAAAAATATCACGAAATTATTAATGGCGTTTTTGTGTCTGGGGGTTCTTTTTACAGCTTGTAATAAAGATAATTTTGATTGGGATGCCTATTACAAACAGCAAGAAGAAGCGGTAAAAAAAGAAAAAGCAAGACAAGACTCGCTATACAAAATTCAAGCTCCAATTTTGGAAGCTTACGCAAGACAAAAATGGGGTGACGCTGCTATGCGTTCAGACTCTTCGCTTTCAAAAGGAATGTGGTACAAAATTGAATATGCTAAAGAAACCGCTACACCGTATACCTATGGTATCACGTTAACAAATAGTGGTGCCGCGATTACACCATTTGCTGCAACATTTAACTTTAAAGGAGAGCTAATGGACGGAACTGTTTTCGATAAAAGCGCTACAGGAACACCTGCAAATTACACCAACATCTACAATGCTTTCAGTATCTATAATGTAGCATGGATGAGAGCATTTACGCCTCCTACTATTAAACAAGACGGGAGAGATTATTATCCACACGGTTTACTTCCAAAAGGATTGCAAAAGGGAGATAAAATAACTTTTATTGCCCCTTCATATTACACATTTGATCAAACTGAATATACCAAAGGAAGTGAGAAAGTGACAGTACCTAAAAACACACCTGTCGTTTATACAATCGAATTGTTAACTATTGGAGCCGCTACTTCCAACTAAGAAATAAAAACAATGCATTCATCGAAGCCGTTCTCCTAGTGAGAATGGCTTTTTTGTAAGCACACGTTCAGAAGTGTAAATTAATGTATCAAAATGTTAATTGTTATAGCGAAAACCTCTAACGAAGAAAAAATAATATACATTTGCAAAGCTACTTTCATAAAGAAAATAGCTTTTCCTTGAAAAACCAATAAAAAATATAATGAAAAAACTGTTATCACCACTATTCATGGGAATTGCAGCAATCGCTTTCCTTATTATCAGCTGTAACAAAAGCGACGATGCGCCGGTTTATGATGCGAATGCACAATTTAAAACGGATTCTGTAACACTTAAAAATTACGTTAGCCAAAATTACCCTGATGCACAATACAACAGCGAAACGGGAATTTGGTATGAAATTCTTGCCGAAGGAACAGGGAACTATGAATATAAAGTGGTTGACACATTAAATGGCAAATACTTAAAATTTAAACCGACTGTAAAATACGTTGGAAAATTATTGAGTGGAAGTGTATTTGATCAAACTGACACTGCCAAAGAATTTGAAATCATCACAAACACGGGGTATCAATATCCATTTTACAGCACTATTATTCCAGCTTGGACCTTCGCATTTGCTCCGCAAAAAATCGGTGACATGAAATTAGGCGGCTTAACGGAAAAAGGTCTACAAAAGGGCAGTAAAATTCACATCATGGCACCTTCCCTTTATGGATACCAAAACCAGGCTGTGGGAACTATTCCGGCAAACTCGCCATTGGATTTTGTAATTGAAGTAACGGATATAAAATAATTATCGCTCCTTTTGAAGCAATAAAGCGTAAAAGCTCCTAAAATGATGTCATTTTAGGAGCTTTTTAGTTCTATGAGGTTTTCAACGATTAATGTGTTTATTGGGCGATAGTTTTATATGCTAGCAAAATTATCCAAAAACTTAAAAGTAAGATAGATCTTAAAACTGATATATTTTTAATATCAATTTATACCTAATAACAATTTTCAATCGCTTTTTAAACAGTAATTAGTCAGTGATCATTCAGTCTACACTGAGCAATCACTGAACAAGCACTGAACGATCACTGAACAAGCACTGTCAAAAGAGTTAATTTGATCACTATCTGATCCTAATTTGCCGCAAAAAAATATAAAAGAGAAAAAAGGGTAGAAGCTATACTTACGTAACAAAAAGATCGCTGTCGTGCGACAATAGTATGATCCATAAACAACACCTTAAATTAATTAAACAAAGAAGGAAATTGAAACACGACTTGAAACAGGTTTCTAGAAAAAATAAAAGCTCGAAGTGGGGAACTCCGAGCTTTACCTAACCAATTATTAACCTAAATTATGAAAAGTTCTTTATATATTATTTTTAAATATCTTTCGTTTCTTTTGATATATCAAAGGTACTACAGATCTGCTTTCATGTCAAGAAATTTAACAGCATTTAACGTTGTTAAAATTATGTTAAAACAATTTAGCACATTCAATACCGTCCCGCGTCGTAAAAAACATACATCTACAACGATAGCAGCTCAACAGATAGACTCAACATGGACTCACTGTGCATTCGTTCCACTTACAGGCCATAGCTGGTAATACAATGTCCTTCAATTGATCGAAAGATAATTTAGCGCTTTTATTCGACTAAGGGCGGTCTGAGTATCAAAAAAAAGAAATAAATTTGTGAGAAGATCCGACATCAATTGGTATCTTATTTAGTTAGACGATTAATAGCATATGAAAATAGCTTTAGCACAATTGAATTACCATATCGGTAATTTTGAAGCAAATACTAAAAAAATAATTAGCGCGATCCAACAGGCCAAAGAAGCAGCAGCCGATCTTATTATTTTTTCCGAACTCGCGATCGGTGGTTATCCTGCCAAGGATCTTTTGCGAAGTAAGGCCTTTAAACATCAATGTGATGAAGCTATTCATCAAATCGCTGCTCATTGTCAGGATATCGCCTGTATCATCGGAGCACCCGTCAAAAATAGTGATCCTGAGGGCAAAGAGCTTTATAATACCGCTGTATTTATTGAGCACGGGGCAGTCCGAAACATTGTTAAAAAAGGCCTTTTGCCCGATTATGATGTATTTGATGAATATCGTTATTTTGAGCCCAGCAGACGTTTTGATTGTATCGAGTTGAACGGCGTAAAAATCGCCTTAACCATATGTGAAGATTTGTGGGATGATGACGAAGGGGGCAATTCTTACGTTGGTGACCCCATGGCAGAGCTGAGAAAAGAAAATCCAGACCTCCTCATCAACATTGCGGCATCCCCTTTTTCCTATACCCATTTTGATGAACGGATCAAGGTCCTCAGCCAACAGGTTACAAAGTCTGGCAGACCGCTAATTTATGTCAATCAAATTGGCGCTCACATGGATATTATCTTTGACGGCCGCTCAATCGCCCTGAATAATGAAGGAACAAAAATTGCTGAACTAAAAAGCTTTGAAGAAGATCTTCAATTTGTCACCTACCATCAACAAAATATAACCTCCACCACAGCTTCTTCGAAAGAGTCTATAGCTGAGATGGCTCTTATACATGATGCATTGATCCTCGGGCTACGTGATTATTTTCAAAAATCTGGTTTCAAGAAGGCGGTTTTAGGTCTGTCCGGGGGGCTAGATTCGGCCTTAGTTGCTGCTTTGGCCTGCGAGGCTCTGGGTGCCGATAATGTATTAGCTATTCTGATGCCATCGGTTTACTCTTCCGACCATTCGATAAAAGATGCGATGGATCTCGTCAACAATACCGGTTGCAAACATTATATCGTTCCGATCAAAGATATTGCCAATGCCTTCGAACATAGTTTAGCTCCTCTTTTTGAAGGGCTGCAGCCAGATACGACTGAAGAGAATATTCAAGCGCGCGCACGTGCGGTAATTCTGATGGCCGCTTCCAATAAATTCGGCAATATTTTGCTCAATACATCCAACAAAAGTGAGGCTGCTGTAGGATATGGTACACTCTATGGTGATATGGCAGGTTCCATCTCTGTAATCGGTGATGTTTACAAATCCAAAGCCTACGATTTAGCGCGCTATATCAATCGAGAAAGGGAGATCATTCCAGTCAATACCATTGAAAAAGCGCCTTCTGCGGAACTTCGACCAGATCAAAAAGATTCGGACTCTCTACCGGAATACGATCTATTGGATCAAATCCTCTTTGAACTCATCGAAAATGAGAAAGCAGGATCTGAGGTTGTAGCAATGGGCTTTGAAAAATCGTTAGTAGAAAGGGTATGTAAATTGGTTAATAATGCGGAATTCAAACGTTTTCAAGCTCCGCCTATCCTGCGTATTAGTCCAAAAGCTTTTGGTCCAGGAAGGCAGATTCCGTTGGTGGCAAAATATCCTTATTAATTTTACAATTCGGATTAAACCATATTTATAGTTTTTTGTCTAAAGTAATAGATTGTAAAATCAAAAAGGATGGTAGCATCCCGGACGGTAAAAAACAATTGCCATGAAGACCGTCAACTGTACTATTTTTACAATTGAAAGGTATGCGGATAAAGAATAAGAACAAATTAGTTAAATAAATATAAGTTCCATATAGGCCATGAACCATCATGAGTGTGGTTGTCCAATGCGGCGCCAAAATACTCATGGTAGATTCATCACAGTTGATAAATAAATTACTACGATGAAAAAGATTCTATTATTTTTGGTGCTTTGCGTTGCACTCGCATCATGTTCGTCTTATCAATACAATACCACTCGGGTAGAAAAGATGGATTTCACTCCTTTCAAGACGTATGCTTGGTTACCTCCGGTAGACTCGCTTTCGAAGTCTTATTTTGACAACGATATCGCCAAAGCCAATATCCTGGATGCCGCGAATACTGCGCTGGAGGCAAAGGGCCTACAATATTCTAAAGATAATCCTGATTTACTATTTCGGTATATTACCATTGTCAACAATAAAAGCCGTTTGGTCTATGGTGGCGGCGGTTATTACGGCTGGGGTGGCCCCTGGGGCTGGTACCGTCCATGGTTTTCACCATATTACTATGGCGGCGGTTATTACCCAGTTGCAAAAGAACGCTATCGTTATGGCCATTTGATTATCGAAGCCATCGATCGTAAAACAAACGCAGTAATCTGGCAGGCACGTGGTTCTGGCGATGTTGACAATCCAGAAAAAGCAATTAATAACATCAGCAAGGTGGCAAAAGGTGTTATTGACTTGTTCCCTGTAAAAACAATAAAGAAATAAACGAAGTTTTCAAAAGCAACATACACAAGCAAAAAGCTGATTTATTTAAGTAGATCAGCTTTTTGCTTTTTTTATTAGCCTGTTTTTTAAATAAAAGAACCATCTTTTACTTTCACCACCATAGCTCGCTTGCGGAAACATAAAGAACTAATCAGCTTCATGATCATTTGTACCTTGACAGAGGTACCCATTAAGACTAAACAGAAGGTCTTAGTTTTAAGTAGAAAGGCACTTCAACCCGATCTTTAGATTTATTGATAATCAACTCAGCAGCCATTCTTCCCATCATTTCAAAGTCAGTTGATATTGTTGTAATACCATTCAGGATAAACTTTTTCAATGGAGTTTCATTATAGGATATGATACCAACATCTTTTCCTATAACGAGTTTTTTCTGAATAACCTTGTTCAACAATTTTACCAGATCATCTTCGATAATATTGATGTAACATGTTCCTTTCGCTACTTTCTCTTCATCAATATCGGATACGAGCTCGTGTTCAAATGCATATTGCTGGCAAAACTTATAAAACCCCTTGATAATGGCTTTTGGAAAATCACTATAATCAGGAAATACAAGTTTTAAGTTTTTGTACTTACTCAACACTTCATTAGCTTCCTCCAATGCGGAATAAATATCATGTTCGTAATTTTCATAGACTGCAGGAAAATCTCCGGGCACATCTTCGATGAATTTACCCAATAACATGAGTTTCTCTGCCGGAATCTTACGGATGATATCTGGCGCTTTGTCCCTTCCCTCTTTAAAATGGGGGAATAGAACATAGTGGTCATATGTTTTCGTTAAGCTTCCCAACAATGTATTCAGATACGATAGATCTGAATTGTATACAAATAGATCCAGGTTGGCATAATCACTCAGCTCTTTTGCAAAGGAATCGTATACTATTTTTTTATGGGCACTTAGTTTGTTTAGAAAGAGTGCTATCTTAAGTTTGGACTCGACATCCGTTTTGTTTACATAATACCCCTTTCCAGGATTAGATGCTATAATTTCATTTTTCTTAAGATAACGGTACGCTTTTTCGACAGTGTCACGTGATATTTCCAAATATGCACTCAACTCATTAATAGAAGGGAGCATATCATCTCTGACCAATGTCTCATTTTTAACAGCATCGATAATCGTATTTGCCAATTGCAAATACTTAGGTGTGGCAGAAAAATCGCTAATTTCTAAAGTTTTTAAAAATTGATTTACGGAATTGGTCATTGTTAGATTTTATTAATTATAAAATTAACGATTTGTTTATAAATATTTTAAAAAAACACTTAAAACTCGCTTTTCAAAACCCAGCCTCTATGCATCTCATAATAAAAGGACCTGTCGCCTTAGCATCATTTTCACGGATTCGTTCTCCAACGTAATAAGCTATATTGGTTATTACAATACTATAAAATGTGTCCGATTTCATCATCCTGCACTGTATGTTATTTTTCAATGGACAGTTCAATTTAATGTTCCTCTTCTGTGTAGGATGAAGGTGTATATTTAAATATTGCACAAATACTGATTACGTTGCTTAAAGAACAATTCTGCATATTAGTCAGCAACAAGCATCTGAATAACAAAGGCGCAATTCAAATTGAAATGCGCCTTTGTTTTTATTTCATGTTTTCAATCAACTCATCAAATCCAACATTACATAGAGCTTTCTACAAGTTTATATATTTCAGTTCCAGCCAGGAGGAAGCAACCAAGCCCATAATCTTCAAAATCTGAAACTTTATCAACAGTAACAGGCTGGCCATCTTTGGGCTCTTTTCCTGTCGATTGCACATATCCCAAAAATCCGTTCGGTTGCAGTGATTCTTTAGAAATTGCGTTCCATCCCTTTTCCACCCAAAAGCAATAGTAATATTATTTTCTTCATCATATTAGGGCATTTTTTTAAATCCTTCTTTTTTTATAACCCATGAGCCATCTTTTGGGAACCCTGGTAAATCACTGTTGGAAGCGTCCCACCCTTCAAGCATCATCGCTACGGTCGTGAGCACACCACCATTGCCTGGTAAATAGATCCGCAGGCGTCCATCTTGATAATTATGTCCATTTTTGAGATAGGTATTGGTTTGGACATTCATAAATAATGCATCCAGCGCTTTATTGGGAAGATTCAGACGAGCAGCATTCATGGCCGTCATGGGAAAATCCCACCCCCAAGTCTTTTCCCAATGCCATTTCTCCCAAACGACATCCAGTGTGTTTTTCATCACCGCTTTATTTAGCTTCGGTGATTCAGGAACCATCCCTAATGCACCGAGTACCGCGGGATGGTCCGTCATCCAACGATCGTACGTATAAGAATCGGGAGCAGTTTCAGTGGCCAAGTAGACATTGTCCTTACTTGTTAAGGGCGACAATTTTTCAATAACTTGATCCCATTTGGTCACTCTTGGTTCTCCCAGACGCACCTTCCATTGTTGCGCTATACGAAGTGCCCAATCCCAATAGGCGACCTCATACGTCGGGTTCATCGTCTCGGAAGCTTTGAAAACTTCTTGTGCAGGTATAACTCCCTTGCCTACATTATATCGACCCGTTGCCTGATCATAATGTGCAAAGTCGGCCATGAAATCAGCTGTGGCAAATACGAGATCCTTATATTTTTTTAAGACAGCGAGATCCTTTTTGTCCCGGTAGGCCAATTCGGTCATATAGATAATATGTGGTTGTTGCCAAACTAAAAATGCAGCTACAGATGAGGGGCTTTCATTCCCTTCGTTATCGGACATTTTGATCCATCTAACCCCTTGATAGCCCTGTCGTTTTGCGAGTTCTCTTGCTTTTTCAAAGGTCCTAAAATAATAATCCAATGTTTTTTCCATAATTTCAGGACGTCCCCATAATGCAAAATGCACAGCATGCCACCAATGCATTTCCGTATGTGGCTTTCCATACCAACTATTAAAAGTGAGACCTGTTTCTTGGGGTGGATTACTTCCGCCACATTGTACTTTTGTCAGATATTGAGAGAGTACAACTCTTCGTTCCAACTCACTGGCTCTTGGATCTGTGCTGCCCGCAAAGTCAACCGCAGCACCACTTTCCCAAAAATACTTCCAGGACCTTGCACTTTCACCTGCTGCATCAATATACTGGATCCTCTTCTTATCAAAGTTGTTTGTGAGCGCAAATGCAAATGAAAAATCAAACTCTTTGACCGCAGGAGCTGGTTGGTACACAAAATAGTGTGAAGCCGTATTTTTTAAAGTTCCCTGTGAGTAATCCAATTGTGTAAAGTAACTGGCTCCCTGCAACTGATGATTTATCACTGCAACATTTGCAGATTGAGCTACGATCGTTGTTTTATGATCATTCACCTGATCATAGTTGGTACCTTCATCCAAAAATTTTCCGCTTGGGTAAGGATAGTGTACAAATATTTTCAGCCTTTGCTGTGCAATCAATGGCGAAGCGACATGTACTGCAACTCGGTCACTGCCTTGATACGATGTGGTTTTTACAGAAACAGGTTCTCCTTCAATTTGAAATTCACTTGTGATAATACCCGTCCAAAGGTTCAGCTCCTGTCGAATAGCCTGGATATGCTGTGCAGTTGCCCGTTGCCCGTTTTTCAAATAAAGTTCCAAGCCCACATTACCCAATTGCAGACGGTGTTTATTTTCCCTAAAATAGTTTACAGCTTCTGCATTGCGTTCCGGTTCTTTCAATTGGATACTATATTGCGCGTTCCGCCCTTCGTCGTTAAAGTCGTAGGATTTTAATGTTTCTTCGAATTTATAGTTCTTAGTATTGGGGAAGGAATCCCATCCCCATTCTGACTGTGTTCCCAAGGAAACCCCATTTTTATAATAAATGGGAAAAGACTGCATTCCTGTAGCATCGACCGTATAGGCAAAGGCCCCATTACCGACTGTGAGCGAAGCTAATGTATCCATGGTATGATTGGAGACATTGTGCCTTTTAACGACATTTTCCCGATTAATTTTGGTTCCTTGTTGAGCTAGGACTAACATAGGGCTTAGAACACTTACAAGGAAAGTGAAAATAATACTAAACTTCTTTTTCATCTATATTGGATTTTTATGCATACTATATTCGTGTTCAAGATTCCTCCGGAAATTCCGGAGTACATTCTCAATTTATCTATCGCATTAAAGTGAGACCTATCAGACCGATGACCGCATCGTTTGCGACGGCGATAAGCTCTACTGATTGAAGTTTCTTTTTATTGTTTAGAGGCAAGTCCAATAATGAAGCTGCTCCACCATCAATGGCACGATTGCTATACCCCTTGATATCGGTATAACGACTCCAGGTTCCGCCCTTATAAAGCTCTCCAGACTTCAGACTGATTCGGTAAGGAACTCGTTCATCGGGGAGTTCAAAAGCGTGATTATCATCGAGGTAATCCTGTTCGATAGGCCACCAGTTGATCGGGTTAATGAGATCTAACGTATCAAAAGTTCCATCAGTATAATTGACCTTAATCTTGGCGTTGATAAGCTGGGATTGCATCGGATTTGTTGAACCGGCGACCAAGAGATACATTTTGCTGGCCTGGCCGGCTAAAGGTATTTTGACGCTTTTTGGATAATTATCCCACTGACTGACAAAGACCACATTTTTGGAGTCATTTTTTAGCTGAAACGGAATACCTAGGTATATTAGATCCCCTTGCTTGCCTTTTTTCATGATTCCCCTGTCGTCAATATTTGCCGTCGTCAATGGATAACACCAATTGCCTATTCCCTGCCAAGGCAGCTGCAAGGTTGGCCCTTCCGGTCTTGGCGAAAGATATTTCTGTTGGAAGATATCCGTCAAACGCGCATTGTAATAACTCGATAAATTTTCCGCTAAAAAATCAGGTTTATCATCGATATTCCAATCGATATAATCTACTGTTTGGCGATAAGTTCCCACAACCAGATTAACGCTATTTGTTCCCTTTGAAAAGATATTGATGGGAAGTTCCAATTTCTTTATTTCTCCTGATCTCAAGCTGAAGGCTGTTTGAAAATCCTGATGATCAATTGCCAGTTGTTGTGGCTGAGCAGAACGGTTTTCCATCGTCAAAAAATAGTTTAGCTCTTTACGCAGAATAGTTGAATTTACAGGCGGTAATAGCCGAATATCAACTGCCTGCCACCAAACCATAGCTCCCTGCTGAAGCTTCACGAAAAAGGTTCCTACCCGCTCATGCTGGACAAAAGAAAATTTGTGACCGGCTTTCTTTTGGATAATTCCTTGAGGATCGTAGCTTTCCAACAATTGGGTGTTAGCAGGTAAGGGAAAAGCCCATTGATCGGTGAATACTTGCTCCACATTTTTGGTATCCATCTTTTCGAGTTTACCATCCCCCATTATCGTGATGTCGAAATTCCGCTCAGCTTCAGATTCAACAACAATACATGCCCCATTTATAGCGGAAGATTTTAATGACCACTTGACTTCTCTTCCATTGACTTTAACAGCACTCACCTGGGTAAAATCTACGGGAACTTCCAAAGCAAGTTTTACGGGCATCGCATAACGCGTGTTAATCTGAAATGTAATAGCAGTTTTAGTTTTCTTATACGTATAACTCCATTCCGGCATTTCAATCTGTGCAAAATTCCATGTCAATGGGAAACCAGGTTTAAGAAACAATTGTTTGTCCAGTAGACGTGGATGCACGCCAAATAATCCTTCGACTAATGTACGAGATGCTACACCAATTGGGTCGGCAAAATCACGGTATAATTCGCCTCTAAATGCATCATAGTGGGAAAGCTGCTGAAAGTTGGCGGGACTGATCCCATGATACATACTTTCCATGAGGTTACTTTTCCAGAGCTGATAGGCATCATCCGCCCGACCAGATTGCCAATAGGCCAATGCTGTCTGTAGATTCTCTGCCAAAGCAACATTATTGACCGACCAAGTGTAAGGCTGCCATGTCGTCGTCGGCAATGTATACAGGTCGTGCTGTTCCTGTCCTTTGACACGAATAGGAATCTTTGGCAAATAATTAGTTACATATTGGAGATTTTGGTAGCTTTCAAAATCATCTAGAATAGCAGCGTCTGCGGCATGATAAATGGTCCACAAACCCGCATTTTCGTGTATAAGCTGATTGCCAAGCGCATCCTGGAACTCGGCAAAATGACCTTTCTTTTGCAACCAAAGTCGATCTTTTAGCGCTTTTTGAATCTTATTGGCTTCTTGTTGGTAGGGCGTCGCATCCTCACCTATTACCTTTGCGAGTTTGGCCATCATTTGATTGGCACGGTACATATAGGCGGTTGTGTGCGTGACCGCGCCACCGGAATATTGTAAACCATCACTTGCCCATATTGCACAATAGGCATCGTATAAGCCATCATTGTCCTGATCGAAATTTCGCTTTTCCCAGTTGAGATGCCGAGTCAGCGTTGGCCACATCTCTTTGATATAAGCAACATCCCCTGTATAATTAAAATGTGACATCAATTGATCGATAAAGACCAAGTTCATATCGTAGTGATGGGGTACCGTATTATTATTTGGATTCCGAGAAATGTAGCCGCTTGAAAACATAGAAGTACCCATTTTTTCCAAATGTCGAGCTAAGTGCAAAGTTGTATCCATCACCACCCGTCCAGCAGCGGGTTCTCTAACCTGCGAATTTGCATAACTCGAAAAATGTTCTTTCGCTCTGTCATGCCATCCCAATACATCTGCGGTGTAAGCTCCCCGCCAAGCATTCAAACGCATACGCCATGCCACAGCTCCATGCAAGAAAGTAGGCGATTCCCAAATTCCATCAGCGGCAGCCGAAAGCGCTGCCCCCAAATTATTGATGTATCGATCCGGTGTGTTTATTTTAACCCGACTAGCCAGCGAAACCCTTTTCTGATCCGCTAGCTCATAAATCTTTTCTAATGAGCCTTCAGAAAATTCCGCAGCAGAACGCTTCCCTTTAGCGATTTGAATATAACTTGATTTTTTAGTCAGCATAAATTTCCCGACAAGGATAGGACTACTCTTATTCTCCGTTTTCGTCAGATTAGAGAGATCATCCAAAACGGTAGCATCTGACATCCGTAGTGCTGAGAGTCCTGAAAAACTACCCTGAATAAATTGGGTCTCATTTTTCTTATTTTGATACTTAAGTCCAAAACTATTTTTTTCCAGTGTATATTGATTATGTTCACAATATGCAGGAAGAAGATAAAACCCCGATTCTGGATCTGCGCCTATGTCGCCATTTCTACTGAATGTTTTTCCGCTAGCTCCCCCATAGACAGCGTAAAGATGTGCATCCGGTTTAATATTCGCCGCCTGTAATTTTACGATCATCCCTTCGGCATCGGCCTGCGCCATCACAACGATATCGATATAACCATTTCCAAGTAAAGCATCTTTGATGCGATAATACATAGCTCCGGGTCGATACCTTGTCTCAATATGATCGGCATCAATCACTTTTTTTCGCTGCTGTTTATTGCTGAGAACAAACTGTAAGTTCCCTGCCATCCCCGGCATGTACAATGCAAATTCAGGTAAATCGCCTGCTTCTACACGGGATGCCAGGTTATTACCATAAAGAGCGCGATTAAATCGATATCTTCCATTCACCAGTAAGAAATCTCCTTTATCCTCGGTATAATGCAGTACACGGTCGTTATCTTGCCAATGTTTTGACTGGGCAACAGCTATCTCCAGGATAGTCCCAACTAGCAAACCGCAAAAAATCAAATACTTTCGTATCATATCAATAATTATTTCATGAATTAGCTATGTGCAGATCTTTTTAATGACCGGTAGCTACTTCTTAGTCACTGGAGTTTATACTTTCCATCGATGGTTGTGTTACGTTAATCGAAAGACTTGATTTCTTTTCCATTGACAATGACATTTTTTAGCAAGACATTCTTGAGGTAATCAACTTTAAACGCTTCTTTTACACCATCAATTTTACAATTGACCATCGTAAAATCGGTTATAGGTGAAGATTCGTATGCCGTGGAGAGCACAGCATACTTTCCACCACCTTTAACATGGAGATTTTCGACCCAGATATTGCGAATCGTTGGAATATGTTTTCCGGGTTTTTCATAAAACATATTAAATCGTACAGCCGCTTCCTTATATTGCCCCACTTCCGTGTTATAAAAAAAAACATTCTCAATGATCCCACCTCGGCTGGAACTGGTTTTTATCCGTAGAGCCCGATCCAAATTTGGACTGTCCATGACATTGTTGAGCGCATAGATATTTCTGGCTCCGCCTGCAATTTCGCTACCGATAACGACGCCGCCATGACCGTCTTTCATTTCACAATTTTCGATGATATGATTCTCCGCAGGTCGACCAATATTGCGGCCATCTTCATCTCTTCCCGATTTAATAGCAATACAGTCATCGCCGGTATCAAAATAACAGTTTCTGATCCATACATTTTTACTTGCTTCAGGATCGCAGCCGTCATTATTAGGTCCATGACTTACCACTTTCACACCTTCAATCAATACATTCTCACATAGGACAGGATTAAGATTCCACATCGGAGAATTAATCAGCTTGACGTCAGCAATCCAGACATTTTTGCATAAATAAGGCTGCACAAAATTGGGGCGAAGAAAATTGCCGTCGCCAAATACTCTTTTATACGGGTCCATCTCTTCAGCCATCTGCTGATGCAAAATTGCCCGGGCAGGCTTTTGTTCTCCAGGGCGGCCTTCGTGCCATCCATATTTTCGGGCACCACACCAATACCACCAATGATCATTATCGGCATTCCCATCCAACAATCCTTTTCCTGTGATGGCAATATTCTCTTCTTTGTACGCATAGATGAAAGGAGAAAAATTGATGCATTCCATGCCCTCCCAACGCGTGAATACCATCGGATAATCAGCACTGTCTCGACTAAAGAGTACGGTTGCCCCTTCGCTGATATGAAGGTTGACGTTGCTTTTCAAATAGATTGCACCGGTCAGATAGACTCCCTTTGGGACTATTACACGTCCTCCACCCTGCCTATTGCACGTTTCAATTGCTTTTCTAAAGGCTACAGTATTTTTTGTCCTGCCATCTCCAATAGCACCGAAATCGTCGATGGAATAATCTTTCTTTTCAAATGTAGGAGCAACAATGATCTTTTTAAGCTGGTCAATTTCCTTTAAGGGTTGCTTTGCACTAGTCCAGGTTGTTTGTTGCGCTTGACTTGCTACGCATGCAAAAATTACGAGGAGCATACTAAAAATCTTCTTCATTGGCTTATAATTGTTTCTGGTTGTACTTGTTTATATCAGCTGTCAAATTCCGCTCACTTGTATCGATCTTCAACATACAGAAGCAAAACTTTGCAGTTATTTTCTCGAATTAAACACGATTATTGCAGACTCTTCACACGATCTCAAATACAAAGGCTGTCGAGGTTCCGGCTGTACCACCCTGCGTTGCCCCAAAAAGGAAACGCGGTTTATCCGTTATTTTATCCATCAGGATCATAGGTCTTTCAAGCCTGCCAAAGCGCCTCAAGTTGGCTGGTGGGGGCGGTTCCTGAATATAGGTCGATAAACCTAGATAAGCCACTTGCGGTTCAGACCATTTAACGCCATCTGATGATTTTAAGATCAATCCATCTTCGTGATTGTAAAACCCCATATCCCTTGCTAATAAACAATACTGTTCATCCTGTTTCCATACGAAAGCATCTTCAAGCTGTGCATTATGCAGACGATCAGAAAAATCAATGACCGGATGCTCTGATACTTTCACATATGGTCCCAAGGGATGTTCAGCTTTGGCCAATCCATACTTTCGATTTCCTCTGACAGGACCTTTATCCCGCAGATATTCAGCAGTATTCCAAGATTTATAATACAACCAAAATTTACCATCGTTACCTTTTAGAAATGCTGGATTTGTGGTACAATGATCATCCCATGCCCCCTCCACGCCAGGCAATAAGATAGGATTATCCTGCCGTTTCCATGGTCCATCGAGGCTTGTAGAGGTTGCCACCCCGATTCTCTTCGTATCTGTCTTTCCGTTGGAATTTCCCATATAAAAAAGATAATACGTATCCGCTATCTTTTTTATCAGTGGATTATGGCAGGTTGTACTATCCCAAAATCCCTCTCGAGGTTGGAGAACAATATCCTTATGTTGGAATGTTTCATCAGGAGAATCAGCAACTGCGTGTGCTATCTCGGAACCTTTGATCCAGCCTCCCATCCCTTTTTCCTTTCGCCAACGTGAATAAAAAAGATGAACCTTACCATCGTCGCCCCAAATCGGAGATGAGCACCAAATAAAGTAATCTACCAATTGTAAGGATCTTCCAATCGGTTTCAATTTGAAATAAGGAGACTCCAGTATACCCTTTTTAGCTGCCGTATCTAAAGGTAACACCATCATCGCCCACAAAAATGCATTTGATTTTAAGAAGACTCTTCTATCCATGTGAACATTTCCCTTCCGTTGATCTATAATTTGGTTTATTCCGATCCCCAATGTAATGAGAATCAAACCGAAAGATACCAAAACCAGCAATATTCCCTATCCTGCGCTATCCTGCAATCGCTTCCATTTTGATAAAAAAAAGCCTACCCATTCCATTTAGAACAGGTAGGTCAGGTTCACGTTTATTACCATCAAAAATTAATAGCCTGGATTTTGCATAGCCTGTTTTTCTGCAGGCGTCAATGCGGCACCACTTTCATTGGTTGTTGCATCCAAGAAAGATTGCGGAATCGGTCGATAGTAATGTGTATTTGGACTAAAGACTGTATTCCCGCGTACATAACCATCATTAAAGGCTTTCCATCTCGCTTCCAATGTTTTGGTGCGCGCCAAATCTTCCCATCTGTAAAGTTCACCGCACAATTCACGTGTGCGTTCATTCAACAAAAATGCCATCATTTTCTGTGCATTGCTTGTTGCGCCCAATTTCTCGTAGATTGGCGCATCAACTGCTGAATTATAAATGTCAGCGACAGAATTGATCAGCATCTGTGTTTCGGAAGAGGCCGTAGTTTTCGCAATATCATTATTGGATTCGTAGTATGAGTTTCCTTCCCAATAGATTGCTCCTTCCGCAGAAAAGCCGCCACCCTTGCCAACAGCGTAGGAATTATTCTTGTAGGCTTGTCCGCCGTCGACATTCTTCGCTCGGTCTTCACCATTTTTATAGCCAGCACGACTGCGCAATTTATTGATCCACTGGATTGCATTCGCGTACTGACCTTCACCCTTACGGATATAGGCTTCGGCTACCATTAAGACATCTTCCGCCGAGCGCGCCATAATAACATCTCGCGTACCATTGGCAGACGCTATACTAACCCGATAGCCATCTCTGAACTTCGAAAGCGCCACATAACGTGATTGAACACCAAAGTATCCGTTATTTCCATGTTGACCCACCCAAGCTTGAGGTTCTCCCTGAAAGTAACGCACAAAAGTATGCGGATTCTGCATCACGCCATTTTTAAGAACTCCTGTTGCATCACTGGCCACTGCTTTGTAGCGTGTATCGCCAGCGTTGTTCACAATGTATTTAATACCCAGCTCTCCACCTTTAAATCGCTTCGTTCCAACAACAGTTCCTTCAGGCCCAAGCGATGCATTAGCTGCAGTCCAGACAGGGGCATTAGCGGTATTATTGGCACCATACATCGTAATAAAGGATTTCCAGAAACGTGAATCATTTACCCTGTCAAATACATCCAGCGTATAATTTGTGGTACGTGCATAAGAGAATTCACGGTCGCCGGAGATATCGCGGCTTGTTCCTCCTAAATCTTGATAAACAGCAGGGTAGTAAAGATGGATCTGATTTCCATAACGTCCCCAGGTTGCCTGGTCGTCCGAAAACTGTGCCGACAGAACAACCTCCGAGACTTTTTCGTTAGCACTATTGGCCTTTTGATAATCCCATAGTTTTACGTAATCATCTACCAGGGGATGTGCCGCCACGACCTCCGTTCCATATTTGATGACAGCATCTAAGTCTTCTGCGGTATATTTTGAATTCCAAGAGGCATATAGCTCGCTCGATCGAGTCAATCGTGCTTTAGCAATGTAGTGTGCTGCAGCTGATTTTGTTACACGCCCAAATTCTGTTGCCGAAGCCGGCAACAACGTATAAGCCTGCTCAAGATCCGCTATGGCCTGTGCAAAACAGGCATCCTCTGAGGCTCTTATAAAATAGGATTCAACCTTTTCGGTCGGGGTCAATTTCAGAGGGACACCACCAAACTGTACAATCAGCTGTAAGTAGAAATATCCCCGCATAAAGTATCCCTCGCCAAGACGTGTATTATAATTGGCATTGGATTTATCATAATATAAGGGTACGTTTTGAATCAGGGTATTGGCCGATTCGATACCGCTATACATATTATCAAACACCGGCTGAATATTTCCACCACCATAAGTTGATTCAGCAGGATTAAGATCCATACTATAACTATTAAAGCTTGGGGAAGCATTATTTGCATCCGTAAACTCATCTACACCTAGATTGAACAGGGCCATCCCCCAGGTATAATTATATTTAAATTTCAATTTGGAGTAAACACCTGTTGCTAAATCATCTAGCCCTGCCTGAGTTTTAAAATAGTCTGTATCCGGTATGGTAATCTGCTCCTCTTTCAAAAAGTCTTTACTACAGGCGTTCAATACTAATAATCCTGCCGCACCTAACATTGAAGCAACTAATATTTTATAATTTTTCATGAGAGTCAATTTTTTAAATCCTTTTGCTGCTTAAAATCCTATGTTCACGCCGATCACTGCTCCTCTTGTGGTGATGGAGGAGCCGGCTTGCGTTGTATTATTATTATAACTTGCTAAGTCTGGATCCAGAAAATCCACTTTTGAATACAACATCGCCGGGTTCATGATCTGTGCATAAACCTTAAAATTACTGATGCCAAGTTTTTGTAATTTTGTTTTCGGAAAATTATAACCTAAACTTACATTTCTTAGCTTGATAAATGATCCGTCACGGTAATTCATGGAAGAGTTCCAAGGATCTGCCGCTTCACCATTTGAGCCTGGCTGATAATATTCAGCATCTTCATGAACGCCCGGAATAAAGTAGTCCAATTTGCGTTGCATATAACGACCATCCAACGTTGCAGCTCCAGCGTTTATGGTCTGTCCCCAACGCGAGAAAATAAAGAAAGATAAGTCAAAGTTTTTGTAGGTGAATGTATTCATAATCCCGCCAGACCATTTTGGACGATAGGATCCCAACACTTGTCGATCATAATTGCGATCTACTTTGCCATCAGGCACACCATCTGGACCACTAATATCCTTCACACGGATCTGTCCCGGTTTAGCGCCATATTTTTTAGCCTCCTCTGCTTCTGAGGTTTTCCAAATACCATCGTAAACCACATCATAAGGGACTTGAATCTCCTGACCAACAATCCAGTTATTGGTTAAATCTTCTTTTCGTCCGTTATTCAATTCGAGTATTTTATTCTTGTCTTTGGACCAAGTTAAAGTCGTATTCCACTGAAAGTTATCATTCTTAACATTGACAGTATTGATCTGAAGGTCAATCCCCCAGCCTGAAGTCTTACCAACATTTGCCATTGTGGCACCATAGCCTAAAACAGAGTTTAGCGTCATGGCCAATAACAGATCATTCGTCTTCGTTTTATACATGTCTAAAGCACCGCTGATTCGGTTATTTAGAAAGCCATAATCTATACCCAAATTATATTGGGTCGTACGTTCCCAGCCCAATTCGGGATTGGCCATTTTTTGCGGATTAGCAGCAGAAGGATCTGAAGCAACATATCCTGGTGTTGAATTCGTCGCGCTCCAGTTGTAAAAATTTTGCGTCAATAATCCTTTCGTTTGATAAGGTCCAATTGCGGCATTACCAACAATACCAGCTCCCAAACGCAATTTTAGTGTATTGACAAAGCGAGCGTCCTTCATAAAATTTTCTTGGTCAATGCGCCATGATGCAGCTACGGAAGGAAATGAGCTCCATTGATGCCCCGGTGCCAATACCGAAGATCCATCCCAACGCACAAAAGCAGTTAACATATAACGGTCCTTATAGCTATAATTTACACGAGCCATATAGGATTCCATTTGTCGCTCAGATAAGCCCGTTCCCCAACTGCCGATAAAACCTCCTGAATTTATATTATACCATAATTCTTCTGCGCTATACACATCCGTGGCTTTCATATTACTTGATTCCGAATTATACTTGGAAGAACTCTGCAACAAGGTTATACCAAGGTGGTGATCCGTTCCGAAATCACGGTCGTAATAGATCAAATTGTCTAAAGTCCAAGCTAAATTGCGGTTTGTTGAATAAGTCACCGCATTATTTCCATCACCATTGATTCCCTCGGCTGCATTTGCTAAACCCAACCGGTAATATCTAAACTCAGGTCCAAATTGCACCCGATATTTTAAACCTTTCAATGGTTCATAAATCTGCCCAAAATCCAATTGGCTAAAGAAACTACCATTCGCGCCAAAAGTCTGACGTTGATTGGTATTATATTCCAATTCATTAATTGGATTGATGATATTGATATCACCCGCCGCAGGATTTCTCAGATAGTTTCCGTTGTCATCATAAGGAACTGTCCAAGGTAACATACCTCGTAAAGCACTGTAATAGTCACCTGCACCTGTTACAGATTTAGAGAAATTATAGCCATAATCTTGATCGGAGAAGAATGTGTTTATTGAAGCTCCCATGGTAAACCATTTTGTTGGTGTAGCTTCAAAACTTACTTTTGAAGTATAGCGATTAAATTTCTGACCGGGTTGTGTAGCATCTTGCTTGAGATAACCAAAAGAACCATAACCTTTGGAGTTTTCTCCTCCACCTGAGACGCTTAACGTATGTTCGGTAGATAAGGCATTTTTACGTCCAAGATCTGCCCAATCGTAATTACCGACTAGGCTTGGATCCCATACGGTATTGTTACTAGTCCAACCTTTAGCAATATTTGCCCATGAGGCAGCTACAGATCCCCATCTAGAAAAATCCTTTGCATAATCTGGTGTCGTCGTTCCGAATTTCGCCAAACGCGCATAATCCAACCATTCCGCAGCATCCATGTACTCTGTGACATCATACATTTTCTCAAAAGTTGCCGTACCAGCATAATTCAACATTAAACGTCCCTTTTTTCCCTGCTTGGTCGTCACCAAAACAACGCCGTTTGCACCACGTGAACCATAGACAGCTGTTGCAGAAGCATCTTTTAAGACATCAATGGTCTCTATATCACTCGGATTAATATTGTCAATGCCACCGGCCTGTAATACCATCCCATCGACTACATACAGTGGTCCCTGATCTGCAGTGATCGATCGCACACCTCTTATCGTTATACTACCTGTTGTTCCCGGACGTTGGTTCGAAGTGATATCAACACCAGCCACCTTACCCTGCATTGCCTGCAATGCATCTTTCACAGGCATTGCCTTCAGTTCTTTCTCACCCACACTGGCAATTGAACCCGTCACATCTTTCTTTTTCATCGTGCCATAACCAACCACCACGACTTCATCCATGACATCGACCTTTTGTGCAAGAACTATATTGAAGTTATTTTGACTACCAACAGAAATTTCTTGGGATTCGAAACCAAGGCTTCTGAAGGCCAATACATCCGATGGCAGCGCGTTGATGGTAAATGACCCATCGGCATTGGTCTTTACCGTCATGGTTTTGCCTTTTACCTGTATTGTCACACCTTGAACAGGTGAACCTTTTTCATCATTTACCTTTCCAGTCCTCGTAGTTTGAGCAAATAAATTTAACGTACACAACATCGCCATAAACAGCAAAAAAGTGTACTTCTTTACATGATGATCAAACCTAATTGTTAAATAGTTTATCATTAAAGTATTATTTAGGTATTATTTTATTCTTTCCCTTGTTGATCTTCGGTAGTGAAAATCGGTTTTCATTATACGAGATAATGAAAATGTTGTATGATCTTTACTTATTGCTTTATAGGACGACTGGCTTAAAAAAATAATCAGATTTCCCCTTAGGCTTATAATGTTGGTTAAAAGTAACAGGATGATTTGTAATAACCATCCTGTTCAATCCTGTCATTAGCTGGCGCCAAAAATAAAAAAATCGCCCTTAAATGCTAAGGGCGATTAAATCAATTAAAATATTAATATCCGGGATTCTGTGTATACAAGCCGGGACTATTGTCTAGTTCTGACTGTGGCACCGGATATAGGACATAATTGACTTGAAAATCTAACATCTGCTTTGCGACGTCCTCTTTCCTGATCCAAGCCTTCATGACCGATTCGACACTACCGCTGCGGACAAGATCAAACCATCGCACCCCTTCGCCAATAAACTCCCTTCTACGTTCGTCCATCAGCTGTGATTTAGTGACATTCGTCAACTCAGTTGTCAATCCGGCGCGTTTTCTGATTTGATTGACGACCGCATCTACATCCGTTTGAATGTTCCCAGAGGCGCCATTCAATATGCACTCCGCCTTTAACAACAGCAAATCGCTATAACGGAATACAATATAATTGATCGGCCAATCCATTCGGTTTGCAGGCACTTTGGTAAGGTCTACAAACTTCTTAACAAATGATCTTGTTTCAGCAACATTGCCATAAATATAGCCTTGCTGAATACTGAACATCTTTCTGCTGTCACCTGTATCATACAGCTTAAGCAGTTCATCAGATACTGGCCTGATTGTTAAGCCTCCTTGCGTGGCTAGCCCGAGTGAATTGAACCAATTATCAGGCACAAGCACCCAAGGAAATGTTGCCCCAACAACAGGATTAGCGCCGCTTGAATATTCAATATTAAAAATCACTTCCTTGTTGCGCTCATTACCGTAATCAAAAATGCTATTATAGCTGGTCAGCAAACTAAATTCATTGCTGTTGATCACCTCGTTAAACTGCTCCACCGCTTTCCCCCATTCGTTACTGTTCAAACCCGCACCTTCAACGCCCAATGTGGGTCCTGACCGTGTCATATAGACCAAGCCAAGCAACATTTTTGCGGCGTATTTATTGACACGGCCTTTATCTGCAGCAGCGTACGCACTGGGTGCAGGCAGCGCATTAATTGCTTTGTTCAGATCTTCAATAATCAACGCATACAACTCCTCCACATTACTCCGGCCAATGCTTTTAGCTTGGCTGGCGGATACCACCTTGTCTATCCGTGGCACTTTGCCAAAGTATCGGATCAAATCAAAATAAAAAAATGCACGTAAGAACCGGGCTTCGCCTTCCATTCTATTGCGAAGGCTTTCATCAATAATAGCCGCGGAACCATTCGCAGCAAGTTGTTCCAAATAATTGTTTACACGAAAGATGCCGTTAAAATTTGTTTGCCAAGCTTCTATCACATAGGGGTTACTGGCAATCGTTTTATGAAAACTGTTGATCCCTTCCCAATCACGCACTCCGCCGTCCGACACTGCGTACAAATTATCCGATCGTGTTTCCGAGAGATTCATCAGGCGATCAGGATATCCTCGTGTACTGTTATATATAGCGTTCAATCCTTGAATAAAATCATTTGCTGTCTTAAAGTAGGTATCTGAAGTAGCACTCGAAATTGGTTGCTGGTTCAGATCCATTTTGCAAGATCCCAATAGACCTGCTATCAAAAAAAATAGGCTCAATTTTTTCATCGTTCTAAAAATTTACGTTTAAACCAAATGTCACTGTCTTTGGAATTGCCAGGCCTCCATAATCACCCGCCTCGGGGTAATCAGAGCTTCCGCTTAGATTTGTGTTTGAAGATTCCGGATTTACACCCCCGTCATATTTGTCCTTTCCCCAAAAATTCTCCAATGTCACGAATAAACGGACCAAACTAAGTTTGGACTGACTCCCCAATTTCAGGTCTTTGATATTATAACCAAGAGTGACGTTGCGTAAACGCCAATAATCCGACGAATACAGCCAATCTGTATTTTTAATCCGTCCAAAAGTTGAATAAGCTTTTCCAACACGACCTTCTCCAGGATCCTCTTCTGAACGCCATCTATCCCGATAAAATCCAAGCGCATTGTCTGATGATCCTTGACCGGTGCGTCCCAAGGCACGTCCTAATAAAGAATAGATATGACCACCATTCTGGCCTTGGAACATAAAACTCAAATCAAAATTTTTATACTTAAAGTTATTGGTTATCCCCCATACATAGCTCGGGTTTGGATGCCCCACAATCACACGGTCATTCGCATCAATCACACCGTCTCCATTGGCATCCACATACTTTGGATCACCTGCCTTTTGGCTGCCATACAACGCAGCCCCAGCATCAATGTCTGCTTGACTCAATATGCCGTCTTGTTTAACGACATAAATGCTATACATCGGCTCGCCAATCCGTAGAAGACTATGCTGGATATCAAATGAGGACGGTATTAAAATCTCCTTTTGCTCACCATCAAGTTTTGTTACTTTATTGGAATTATGACTAATATTAAAAGAGGTAGACCATGAAAAATCTGCTTTTCTGACCTGATGGGAAGTGATCTCTAAATCCCAGCCTTTACTTTTCACCTCTCCTGCATTATCCAAATAGGAAGAAAAACCTGTCGAAAGCATGGAAGGAACATTTAGCAATAAATCACTGCTCTTCCGGGTATACCAGTCAAATGATCCTGTAATGCGGGAACCCAAAAGGCCAAAATCCAATCCCACATCATAAGTCCGCGATTTTTCCCATCTTAGATCCGGATTAATGATATTGCTTGGCGCCTGTCCAGAAACGGAAAGGCCATTTGACGAATAATTATAAAAGCCCAACAAGGCAATGCTACTGTAATCACCTATATTGTTATTCCCTGATTCACCATAGCTTCCGCGTAATTTCAGCTCATTGATAAAGGTAACTGGTTTCATGAAACTCTCCTGTGACAGACGCCAGCCCATGGACAACGATGGGAACCAACCCCATTTTGTATTGGATCCAAAACGCGATGAGCCGTCCCGACGAATACTTCCAGAAAGCAAATACTTACCGTCATAGGCATATTGGACACGCCCAAAATAAGAAAGCAAGACACTTTGTGTTGCGCCTGTTGAGGCAACTGTAGCAACTGCACCGTTCAAAGTTGTTATAGAACTATTGGTATAACCTCCCTGCGAGGTGATGGAAGAAGTTTCAAGTTTATCAAAATTATAGGCTTGCCCCAGCAAAGCGGTAATATCATGTTTGTCAAAATTGAGATGATAATTTAACGTATTCTCGTTTACAAAAGTTTGCTTTCGATACACACTGTTGGAGCCATAGGTAGCCTGATTCGGGTTGTTGGTTCGGTTAGCCAAAGTTCCGCCTACAGTGTAGGGCTGAAATCTATTACTTCTGCTATCGGTTTGATCCAAATTAACTGTAGTCTTAAAATTGAAGTTATCAAGAATATTGTACTGTCCGTAAACTGTCCCCAGTAAACGTGAAATTTTGTTTTCCCCGATATAATAATTCAATTTGGCAATGGGATCGTTTGTTGAAGTACTCCAAGGATATTTTTCATTGTCAAAAACGTTTACTGTTCCAGCAGGATGGTCCTGAACAGGTGACATCGAATAAATCTGATGCATTATATTATCCTTTCCTTCCACTCCGGGGTCATTTCCGATAGAATAGGTAGGTGCTAGGTTTAAACCAAACGCGAATTTTTTATTCGGTTTTACTTCAACGTTAGCTCTGGCAGTATAGTTTTTATAATCCAAGCCTTTCACAATACCTTGTTGATTGAGGTAATTCCCCGAGATATAATAATTGACAAATTCTGTCGCTCCCGAAGCCGCAACCTGGTAGTTTTGGATCACTCCTTTTCGATACGCTTCGTCTTGCCAATTGATAAGGTAAAGCCCGGGATGTCCGGGTTCCAGCCAACGGTCATCATACATATAAGATGTATTATATGTCCCGTCGGCGAGTCCCAATATTTTCCGTCGTTCGGCATTGCTTTGGCTTGCCAGCCTTCCGGTACCCGAGGCTTCCCATTGTGCATTGATCATCTCCACCGCTCTATCTATCCACTCTTCACCATTTAACATATCCAATTTTTTATAAGCCTCGGACATGCCTACGTATGAATTGAGACTTACTTTAGCCTGGCCGCTCTTCCCGCGTTTTGTGGTGATCAAAACAACTCCGTTTGCTGCCCGGGATCCATAAATTGCAGCAGCAGATGCATCTTTTAGGACTTCCACAGATTCAATATCGTTGGGGTTCATATTATCCAGCGGATTTCCTGAGGCATAGTTTCCCGAGCCGTTTTGCGAAGCCGTTGACAGTGGGAAACCGTCAATGACATACAAGGGTTCACTCCCAGCGGTAATAGAGCCCGATCCCCTGACCTGAACACTTAACCCTTTTCCGGGAACACCTGTAGATTGCTTAACCCGTACACCGGACATCTGTCCGATCAGGGCTTGATCAACCCGTGCAATAGGGCGCTCATCGAGATTCTCAGCATTAAACTTTGAAACCGGAGCTATAAGGTTAGTTCGTTTTTGGGATCCATAGCCAATGACGACAACCTCATCCAATGCTTCTTGTTTCGGCAATAACTCAACACGTAGAAATGCTAATGTTGATACGCGGACTTCTTTCTGCTGGTATTCCACAGAACGAAATACAATGTTGTCACCGGATTTTGCATGAATACTGAAATCACCATTTTGACCGCTTGCCCCTTCATTTTTGCCATTTACCTGGATTGTAACGCCACTGATCGGCTGATTTTTATTATCAACAACTTTTCCCGTCAGTGTCCCCTGTGCGTACAATACATGTGTAAAAGCCATTTGAGCCACAACAATGGCCCCATATCGCATTATGTTTTTCATGGATTGAGTTTTTTAATTATTAATCTGATTTATATTGGTAAATCAATTTAAAAGAACTCATTTGATTAACTGTCCTGAACTTACATGATAACCAGACAATTGCAAATTTTAAAAACTCAAAACGCACTCCATTTTGTATATTTTAACGATCGAAATTGTAAAAAGTAATGTCAAAAAAAAGCCTCGTTTTATACGAGGCTTTCAATAGTGCTTACTGCTTTTAATAACTCCAAATGGTAACAGGTCCAATCAGACCGCTTTCCATGGGTTTCCAGCCGCTTGCATCAAAATCTTTATAATTGATATTGACAAAATTGATTTCATGATAATTTCGCCAGGCAACTTTTTTACGGTCTAAATAGCTGATACGGTTTGCCATTAAATTGGCAACCTCTATGCGAATCTTGTTTTCACCATTTACCAACATGGTTGTAATATCTAGCTGAAACGGAATAGACCATAACACACCGGCCTCCTTTCCATTGACATAGACCTTTGCACTTTCAGCAACACGACCCAATTTCAGTAGATAGGATTTTGATTGATCCTTATTGATCGAAATTGTTGTTTCATAAGCCCCTGTTCCGGAAAAATTGACAGCATCTTGGTCTCCCCAATCTGTCCAGGAGGAGAGTTGATCGAGCTTTTTCGCCTTTGGTAAAACAGGTCCACCAGCAATAAAACTCACTTTCCAATTGCGATCCAATTGCGCCACTTGGTTTAACTCGTCCTGATAACGAAAGGGTTCTCCGGCCTGTTGCGCTGAGGCAAGGACTATCCAGGAATAGCCAGATGGAATCTGCACCCGTATTTTGCCGTTAGCTGATGGCAACTGATATGTCTGCCCAGTTTGAGGATCCAACAGCGAATAATGTGAAGCCTGTACATTTAGTGTAATGTTACGATCAACGGTCTGTCCACTATGATTGACCAAATAATAATACGTGTCCTTACCGGCGGCTCTGCGTGAAAACTTCAACCCTGTTTGGTTAATCCGTTCTGGTGCGATCTCTTCTGTTTCGAGTGCCGAATTGACATCTGTCGTAAGATAGATTTTGCCTCTTCCAAAAGCTGTATACTGATTCGCTTTATCCTTTTCGAAACCTAGCGATGCAATTAATTTATTGAACAGTGTACGGCGTTCCTCTAATTGGCTATATCCAGGAATCTCTTGCGGTAATTGCTGGAAGATGACAGTTGCGCCTTGGTTGGCCATTTCCAGGATTTTCTGCAGTGTCACTTCAGAAAAATAATGACAGGCAGGTATATAAATTGCCCGATAAGGGATCGCATCCTTTGAGGTTTGTAATTTCCCGTCGTTTACTGTAGTTCCTGCCAGAATTTTATCTGTTGCAAAATCAAAGCTATAGCCCCGTTTCTGCAGCTGAACACTTTGTTTATAAAATTGCGTCGGATGTAACCACTCGTCAACATCATGAACCTTTAATGCCTTATCCATTCCCTTTGCATTATTCCAAATATCATAAATGGGCCAATATACCAGCAGTTCGTTGTCAGCACGCGTAGATTGCAAGATAGATTGCACACGTGTAATATATTGATTCAAACCGGTAAGGTGGTCCCAGAACGAATTTTGTGGAACAAAATTAACGGAAGCATAGAACAACCATCCTGGAAAAGGTACATTTTTCGGCGAATAGGTTGTCCCATGATAGAATACATGATTCACTCCAGCAAGGAATAGTTGTTCGACTTCTGGTTTCGTTTGTGACAAAGAGGTTTTAAAATGTTCCGTCAGCCAGGTGAATGTTTCCGAAGAAGTATATTTTTTACCGTATACATTTGTTGCCGACGTCGCAAATTTCGCCATCATGGGGTCTGGATCCACATTACGGATATCAGCAGTATCCCGTCTTAATCCAGGAATATCGAAACTGCTGGATCCAAAGGTTTCACACTCCGCAATATCTGTATCCGCATACAAATCAATCAGATTTCCTGGAGATCCATGGGCTTGATTTTTTGAGACTGCACTAAAGCGATGGGCAAAATCCGTAAATGGGGCCAAAAAATTCTGGGCAAGCAGTATATCCACAACTTCACGATAATCCGATTTAAGGCCTGCTGTTTTAGCTTCATTCTTGCCCTTACCTGCAAAATCCAGGAGATGATCCTGTAACCTATATCCCTTTATCCGTTCGAATGATTGCAAAAACTCATCCGTCCAATTCGCACCGTATACTTCGTAGCTATCGTTAAAAAAAGCACGTACATGCAATGGTTTGTCCTGAAAAGCTTCGGCAAATCTATTGAAATAAGATGCCACAGAATGCTTCCCCAGGTGATCCAACGTATATCCTTCTCCGCCCGGAGCGGCACGTTTGACTTTCTGCCCTGTTCTACCAGAAAAGACAGCTATTAAACGAATATCGGTAGGAGCTTCCCATGTTCCAGCAGTCTTTGAAATATGATCATCCAGATTAATCTCGCTATTGTCGGCTCTAAATGCCCGTAATGCCTGCAAAAAGAAATAATGTTGTTTAGGATCCTTAGGCTTTAAGGGAAAGGTGACTTTTTCACCTTTTTTTAATTCAAATTCATCTAGGATCAATTTGGTAGCGGCATCCTTTTCTTTGATTTGAGGTCCCCCAAATGGCCAACCAGTTCCCAAATTAATATCCACTCCCATGCCCAAGGCATTGGCCTTATCCGTTGTTACCCCCAACATATTCATCCATTGTGGTGAAAGAAAGTTCAGGTAGCTGGATTCAAATCCCTTAGCGCCATAAATAGGTGTTACCTCAACTCCACCAAAACCACTTTTTTCAAATAAGGTTAATTCGCGTTCGAGATTAGGTCGGTCCACAGCCGAACCGAGCCACCACCAACGCGTCCAAGGCCTCATTTCTTTGGTAACTGCTGGCCATAAATCCTGCGCCATCGTTCGACCGACAGCCAACAGATTACAGGCAAGCACTAATGATATATAAATTTTCTTCATGTTACAATTGGCCTAATCCATGTGAAATACTTTTTTCAAACTGACCGATACTGGAGAATGATCGGCATGTACTTCCATAATATCATGCATATAATCCCACCATTGCTGCACAATGGCTTCCTTGCCTAATTCTTGCGACGAATGTCCTGCTAAATATTGAACAGCAAATAGAGTGTCTGTCTCCTCATCCAAAAAAATGGAATAATCAGACACCCCATTTTCGCGTAATAAGGTTATTAATTCTGGCCAGATCGCGTCATGTCTCCGCTTATATTCCGCAGACATTCCCGGTTTCAATTTCATTTTAAATGCTATTTTCTCCATTTCTTTTAAGTCTTCAACTATTTTATGATCGACAAATTTTCTTAATTGGCCACTACCTGATGTATGTCAGCTTCGATAATGCTCAAGGTGCCTTTGGCATTCGCGTCATTACGGGCCACACCATCATCAAGTTTCTTGCCCCCCATTTCAACCTGATTGTTTTCCCTCGTGGTAAAAGGTGCATTTTTAAGTTTTATTGTTATTTTTTCACCCCTTGTACGCGGAAATGACAAGGTACAATAGCCTAATGTCACATCGGTATTGCCGTCGAAAACAAGTTTTTCGTCCACAAAAATCTGCAATGGATAAGATCTTGATCTAAAATTATTCAGTTTCAGGTCAACTTCATCAATATCGGATTTTTCCTGCAAAGTATATGTAATCCAGGCGGTACCTAGTTGTCCGTCATTGACCCAATCCGACAGTTCATTGTCGTCGTAAGAGTGTGATGCTTTCTCTTGATTGGCGCCAGCAGCAACTGCACGGATTTTGAGACTTTTTTTCAGTTGCACCAATGTGGGGTTCGCAGGACTTGGTCCACGCGCTAAAAATGAAGGCAAATTTTCGTTGGATTCCTTGACGAAATAATTCGCCATGGTTTTGATAGGTTGCACCGTCCAGACAGTTGAATCTGACAGCAGACCACTTGATGTCGCCTTCAACATCACTCGCCCCGATTTATCGTACTTTGTGCGAAGCAATACACGATTTACACCAGCCTCCACAGGAAGTGAGGTAGCTAAAATATAGTTATCAGGCCCCTGGGCGATACCCCCGCGCCAATCCATCGGTCCATCCAACTTAAAGTCAATCGTATTAGAAGCCAATGGGCAACGTAATCCGTTTTTGTCAAGCACTTCGACTTTTGCCAATACCATATCGTTACCATCAGCAAATAAGCCATTTTTACCATGTTGAGCCGTCAAACGGATTTTGTAAGGCTCACCTGTTGTTTTTAGTTCTTTCTTATTTAACAACTTTCCATCTTTTGTGAATGATTTTGCTGTCAATACGCCGGCCTCAAAATCAACGGATGGAAATCGGTATAGGAAGTCGTATAGCTTTTCCGCTTCTTTCTGTACTTTTCCGTTCACAGCTAATTCGACCCGGTCAGCGGCCGAAACAACCAATACATCTTTTTTCGTTCCGGGCGCATAGTTCCAGTGTCCTACAAGGTACAAGCCTTTTGGATCAGGAGCGATCCAGCCATCCCACATCACCTGGTGGGCAAAGTAAGAATCTTTGGGAATACGCATGGCGTCTACTTCGCCACTTCTTCTGTAATTCTCTTTTCCCCTAAAATGGGTATTGGAATCCGAGAAAATAATATTGACACCGCCCGAATTTACGCGATCACCAGTGCCCGGACGCATCTTCCAATATTCCCACCAACGGTGTACCGCTTCAACAACATAAGTATCTTGATTCCTGTTATAATCACTGGCATCTACACCTTTATAAAGCGGGCCTTCACCATCCTTATGAAAAGGATAACTCAATTCGTCCCAATATTTACGTAAGGCCTCATCTCGCATATATTCGGTTGCGATCATGGGATGACGCGCACTTTTATTGATATACAACATTTCACCACCATATTCAGCTAACTTACTATCCAGCATTTCACGTGAGCCAATTGCCCGTCCGCCAGCTGGATCGTATTGATCACGAATAGTCTTCATCTCTGCCATATGTTCCTCCGAAATCGATTCGTTTCCACATTCATAAAACAAGACACTTGGGTTATTCCGATAATAAATAATTGCATCACGCATAAGCTCCGTTCGCTGTTCCCAACGTCTACCTTGGACATCTTTTTCGGCATCTCCTGCGGGTAGCATTTGCATCAGTCCCACGCGGTCGCAGGATTCAACATCCTGTTTCCAAGGTGTTACGTGCATCCAACGAACCAAATTGGCATTGCTCTTGACCATGAGTCCATTGCTAAAATCACTTAACCAAGGTGCTACAGACAAACCAACAGCAGGCCATTCATTACTTGTACGCTGTGCATAGCCCTTCATCATCAAAACCTGATCATTCAGATAGACCATGCCATCTTTAAAAGCCGTTTTTCGAAATCCTGTTTTCGTCTTTACAGCGTCTATAGTTTTGTTGTCCTGTACAATTTTTGTCGTAACCGTATAGAGATAGCCATAACCCCAGCTCCAAAAATTAACCTGATTCATGGTTGAGTTCATGGTCAATTGTTGTGTTTGATTGGCAGGAAGGTTGAACTTTTTTGAAAATGTTTTCACTAATTTTCCTTCGGCATTATGTACTTCGGCAACAAAGTTGACCAGACGCGATTGCAGGGTTTCATTCTTTACCTCCGAAGAAACAAAAAGATCCATTGTCTTTTCAGGGATATTTATGTTTTTCGCATACACATAAACACCTGTAGTCTTCAAATTGGAATACAATGGTAAAGTCTGATAAATTTTGGAAGTAAAGTGGATCCATACATTTTTTGGAATTCCACCATCGTTTGCATTAAAGTTTTTATCGTTCCATTGATACGTGCTATTTGTTGCCTTTTCACGATAGCTCCAACTATTGTCTATACGTATGGCCAAGATATTTTCGTGATCGCGATCAATCAGGTCCGAAATATCAAGTCCTGCTGCCATAACGCCATTTTCATGACGACCAATAAATTTTCCATTGAGATAAAATTCTCCGCCAAAGCGAATCCCTTCAAATTCCAAAAAGACCTTATCGGAAGTAATTCCCTTGGGAATACTAAACTTTTTTCGATACCAAACAATAGTTGTCGAAAGGTCATGTATCGCTTTTGTGAAAGCTTCATCTTCATTCCAGGCTTGAGGCAAAGCAACCTGCTTCCATGCCCGATCATCGAAGCCTGTAGCAGAAGCATCACTAACATCGCCAATATGGTAACGCCAGTCAGCGTTGAAACTAAAAGTCCTCCTCCCCGCTTGAGCATATGTACCGAATGAAAGCAGCAGGCAACAAAAAATAAACAGGAACCTTTTCATCTTATCTTGACAACATTTTATAAACCTCCGTCCCTCCCAATAAAAAACAACCCAAACCGTAATCTTCAAAATCCGGTTGACTTGAAAAACTGACGGGCTGACCATCCTTAGGTTCTTTCCCTGTTCCTTGTAAATAGCCCAAAAACCCAGAAGGGTGTACCGCTTCTGCTAGCATTGCTTTCCATGCCTTTTCTACAACGGGGCGATATATTTTAGCATCCAGGAAACCATTATTGATACCCCAGGCCATACCATAGACAAATAATGCTGTCCCTGAGGTTTCCCGTCCGCCAAAATTATTGGGATCATGCAGGCTAACATTCCAAAATCCATCTGGTCTTTGGATAGGAACAAGTGCTTCCATCAATGCCTTATAATCCGCTACATATTCTGCTCGATGTACTTCGTTTTCGGGAATTAAAGATAATACCCTCACTAAAGCTGCCACCACCCATCCATTACCGCGTGACCAATAGCAGTCCTCACCATTCGGTTCTTTGTAGGGAGGAACAAAATCTTTATCGCGCCACCAAAGTTTATCGGTCTGATTATATAGGCCTCCACCTTCCTGCGTTTTTGAATGATGATACATTTTATACATGTAATCAAAGTAAGTTTGATCCTTCGTCATTACACCCAGTTTGGCATAAATTGGCATGGCCATTTGTATGGCATCAATCCAAGTCCAATCGTCTACTTTTCCAGATTTGATAATATAATCTATATTGGCTTTAATCTTTTGGATACGCTCAGGCTTTGCTTCAATCTCATAGAGATCCAGGTAGGTTTGCCCACAAGCCTGGTCATCGGCATTTCGAGTTTCTAAACCGTTGCGCATCCCCCAGTCATGTTTATTTCCCCAATCCACTGCATAATTGTAGTATTCGTTGTTTTTATCAATCTGATAAAGTGCCATGAGCCCTTCGTAATAAACAGCCCGGGTCCAGATGTTGCTCGGCCGCCAACGGTTGGTGTAGATCGGTTTCCCTGTGTCTGTCCATTTGTTCATGAAATAACGATTGGTCAACTGCAACGATTGGAGTACATCTACAGCAGATAATTCCGGCTTCTGTTCGACAACTTTCTTCGTCGATGAACATGCTGAAAGGAAAAATGCAATTAATAAAGTGGTCGTATAAGTATTAAATATTTTCATGTTTTTCTTTATATAATTATTCATAACGGGAATTCCTTTTTTTTCTGAAAGTGTCTGATCTTATTGGCCAGAGAGAACCTTCTTTTGCTTTCATTGCTGTTGGTGTCTGCGAAATCATGAAGGTTTTTGAGCGAGCTGCTCGTAGGGTATCACACCAACCCTTTTCGCCCAGTTTTCATAGATCTGAACCATTTCTCGGTATATTTTCGGAAAAGAGGCTGATAAGTCTACTGTTTCACTTCTATCTTTTTCTATATCATATAAATACCACCTATTTTCAGGATAGGAAGAGACCAATTTCCATTTTCCTTTGCGCACAGCTTTGTTACCCTCGTGCTCAAAACAAATTTCCCGATCCATATCCTTCTGTTGCTCATTCCATAGCGGAAGCAAGGAGGCCCCTTCCATCGGTTTAATCGTATTACCGGCATAATTTTCAGGATAGTTTGCTCCCGACCATTGTGCTAAGGTTGGCATGATATCGATCAAATGGGCTGGCCTATCAAACTGTTTTCCTTGCGGCAGAAACTTGGGCCCATAAGCGATAAAACTGGTTGCATTGCCACCCTCAAACTCCCAATGCTTGAACTTTTTGAAAGGCGTGTTGCTCACTGCAGCGCCTTCGATTCCATAAGCTGTAAAAGAACGTGGATGACTAGCAGGAAATTCATTCGCAGCTCTAATTTCTGCTGTAAATCCCGCATTGGTTATGGTCTCATTGCTCGCCCCGTTATCAGAGAGAAAAATAAAAACAGTGTTGTCCAATTGCCCTTTTGATTGGAGATAATCAACCAGTCGGCCAACATTCTGATCCAATTCGTCTACCATCGCCGCGTAGACAGCCATCTTTTCATCCCATTTTACTTTTTCTTCCCAGCTGCAATCATTCCAATTTCGCAAGGTGGTATCCATTGGAGACAATTTGGTCGTTGGTGGCACTATCCCTAACTGCTGCTGTTTTTGAAAACGCTTTTCACGGATAGCCTCCCAGCCTTCCATATATTTACCCCGATACTTTGCAATATCCTGCGGTTTGGCATGTATAGGCCAGTGGGGCGCCTGAAAAGCGAGGTATAGAAAAAAAGGATCCTCTTTTTTCGTTTCCAAATGCTCGCCAATGAAAGCCATCGCATAATCCGTATAGGCATCCGAGCTATAGTAATCTTTTGGCGGAACGATCGTCTCATTGTCCAAAGCTATCGTCAATGTTTGTTTGGGACGATAAGGCCGGTTTTCAAAGTAGCTGTTTGCTCCATCAATTAGCCCATAGTAGCGCTGAAATCCACGCTGCCGAGGCCAATTTTCTTTTTCTTGTCCAACATGCCATTTCCCAGCCATATAAGTTCCATAACCTGCGCTTTTCAATAGTTCGGCCAATGTGACCGAGTTTCGATTTAAATAGCCCTGATAGGCAGGAAAAGGACGCTTGTTCATCATATCGCCCACACCTGCCTGATGCGGATACAATCCGGTCAATAGAGAAGCACGTGATGGACAACAACGCGAAGCATTATAAAAGTTAGTCATCTTAATACCTTCCTTTGCCATTTTATCCAAATGTGGGGTCTGAATTTCGGAACCAAAACAACCTAAATCAGCATAGCCCATGTCATCGGCCAGAATCAACACAATATTGGGCCGTTGCTGTGCACGGACTGTAAATACTGTGAGCAGAAAGAAGATCGCCAGAGGAAAAGTAGATTTTATCATACTACATAAATTTCTTTAGACCGATTTTGGTTTGTGCTTTCAATTGTTCAGCAACGAGTTTAGCATTTAGCAAAGCACCTGCTTTAATTGTATGGGTCGCATCTTTAGGATCAAAAAATTCTGTTTCTACTTTCTTTTTCCCCAATGTTTCATACTGGGCTATCACTTGATCCTGCAAGGGGATAAAAAACGCATTAGCCTGTTGTGCAGCTTCTTTTGCCCATGTTGCATAATCCGATTTACGCACTTGGTTTCCTTCCCAGGCATTGCGCGGAATAGGTGAACAAATAATTGCTGTGGCTCCTTTGTCTTGAATATTTTTCACAAATCGACGTAAGTAAAAACCATAACTATAGACAACTTCATGTTGCTTCAGCAATGGATTATACACTTCTTGGTAATCGTCGCCATTTCCTTTTATCGTTCCACGAGCACGTAACGTATCCACAATAGGACTTGAATCATTATGTCCAAATTGCATAAGGACAAAATCGCCCGGCTGTATGCTATCCAGTACCCTCTGCCAAAGCTTTGGATTGTTATAAAATGTCCGGGTACTTGTTCCCCCCAAAGCACGATTCTTGACATTGATCTTATCTAATTTAAAATACTGACCGATCAAACTTCCCCAGCCCCACTGTCCATTGGCCCCATTTCCCTGTCCGTTTTTTACGGTGGAATCACCAATAATAAATAAGGTCGGTTTATGCTGTTTTTCCAAAAAAGACATACTGATTACAGCGAAAAGGACCGCAGCCCAAGGCAACAATTTCAATTTCATCTTCATTTTTATTTAATGTATTGTACTAATTGGCTTTTAATCCTCCGAAATCCTTCGATAACAGACGATGCATTTTCTCTTGCTCCAGCTTTATTCGTATGCGTATGGTCACCTGGAAAATAATTGGATTTTACCCGTTCAGCACCAAGCTGATCATATTTATCTGCGGTAATACTATTCAGATCCAAAAAGGGAACGCCCTGTTCTTCTGCAATCTGCCTAGCCCACAAGCCAAAGTCGTTGTCGGCTCGTTTCACCTTACCTTGATTATCCCATTGGTTGCGCGGAATCATGGATAACAAAATTGGTGTTACCCCCTTTTTCTTTGCTTCAATCACAAAACGACGCAGGTTTTCACCGTAAGTGCGCACGGTCTCCTTCTTTCCATTTCCCCAATCCAGCACAACGGAGTCCTGGCCGATGCCCCGTAGCACACCCCGATAGCCTTGTTTGCTGGTATCGGGCTTACTGCCCTCGTTATGGCCAAACTGAACCAATAAAAAATCTCCCGGCTTGAACAAAGAATCAACTTTTGCCCATCTTCCTTCTTTGACAAATGTTCGTGTACTACGCCCCGCCATTGCATGATTGTCTACACGGATTCGTGTCGTGTCCAATAATTCAGGAAGCAGGGTACCCCAGCCCCAATATTCCTTATTGCTGTTCTTAACGGTCGAATCACCGATAAGATAAATCGTAGGTCTATCTTGCTGTTTTGCAAAGGATATCAAAAGAACGGCTGTCAGTGCCATCCCTATCCATTTTATTGTATGCTTCATTTGCTAACTTATCTATTTCTTTTAGTCAAAAAATCCAAATCGCGCTTCCAAATTTCTATTTTTTATGGCCATACTTAACCAGCTGAATGTTCGGCTTGACTGGACGATCCATACCTGCACCGAGATAATACCCCGTATGTGGCGGTTGATTGTAAGCCACATTCTGCCATGCTATGCTCAAGCGATACTGTGGATCATGCATCAACGTATATACCCTTTGCGTTGTAGGGATCGTTGTTGTATAGATACGTAGGCTTTGGTTGTCATCTGCACGTAGGATCAATTCTTCACGCCAATCGCCAAAGATATCCGCGCTCAGGTTAGGTGTACTTTTAGTTCCATTGATCGATGATGCTCCAATCGCCGTAAAGATTCTTTCTATTTTCCCATTTTTATATTTTTCAATATAGTTACTGTTTAAAAGTTCCCGGCTCAAATCAGCATCCCACCAAATCAAAAAATTGGTCGATCTCGGAGCCGGCCCTACACGATTACCTTTGGTATCGTACATATCTCTAGATCCCAGCCACCACAGATACGCCCCTTTATGATCGGGATCTATATTTGCAGCAACACCGCGGGGAATATCTTGGTCTATTGCACTTTTAAACAATATTGCGCCAGTTTTGGCATCCAATAAAGCCACGCCGGTCCCTTTCCGCCCTCCTTTCAGTTCATGGATTCCAAAGATCTCCAGGCCGGGTCTTTCAGGATCTAGGTCACCGACATGCAGCGCATCACCATGTCCCAGTCCTGTACTGTATAGACCTTTGCCATTATCATCAATAACCATCGAACCAAACACAATTTCATCTTTGCCATCCTGGTCAACATCCGCGACCGTAAGATTATGATATCCCTGTCCGGAATAAGGATCTTTACGAACTTTGCTATCAAATACCCAGCGGTTCACTAATTTTTTATCTTTAAAGTCCCACGCTGCCAAAGCTGTCCGTTCATAATATCCCCGCGTCATCACAACACTTGGATGTACACCATCCAAATAGGCTACACAAGCTAAAAATCGATCGCTGCGATTAGCATTTGTATCTCCCCATGAACTTAGCTCTCCACGTTCTGGTAAATAATCTACAGAGCTTTGGGCTTTGCCCGTCAATCCATCAAATACGGTTAAATATTCAGGTCCTTTCAATATGCGACCAACAGTCCGCGAATTTAATACGGTATCACGCCAATCGGCCTGGGCATCACCAATGACATTTCCCAGTCCATCTTTCGTACCGTCGGCCGTTTTACAGACCAGCTCTGCACGGCCGTCACTATCGAGGTCGTATACCATAAATTGGGTATAATGTGCTCCTTCTCGGATATTTTTACCCAAATTGATTTCCCAAAGAAAAGTACCATCTAGTTTATATGCCTGAAAAATAGGTTCCGAAGTAATCCCATTGTGTGCATTGTCATGTCCAACACCCGTCTGATGAACAATCAGTTCGTAAGTCCCGTCTCCATCCAAATCACCTACAGAAATATCACCCGGAGTGTACCCTTTGGGAGTACGTAAGGGAATATTTAAGTATTGCTGTACTTTTTGATCTTTCGATAAGGTCAATTTAGCGACTTCTTTTTCTTTACCTCCGGCTACTATATCCAAAATGTAAGTAACATCTTGATTCAAATCGACCTGATCGTCCAAAAAATTAGTCCCTTTGGTCAAAGGTGAAGTATTTAGTCTTTTCTGCTTGCCATTCCCATCCTTTCTATAAATTGCAAAAGCCGTATCAAAATCGTCAGTGCCAAGCAGACGCCAGCTTAAAAAAACAGCGTTGTCCGTCGTTTTTACACCCACCATCCCCCGATCCAAAAACTCCATTTTACGTTGGCCTGAAACGGCTAGGGAACCGATCAGCGCCCCGGTCAAAAGAATAAGTTTTGTCTTCATAATTCAAGGTCTAAGCCACAGCAATATGCTGGTACATATTATTATTGCTTTTTATTATTAACAGTTACATTATTTAGGACAAAGTTTCTAATATATTCCCTGTGAATCGCTGGATCTTTGGCTGCACGGACGTGCATATTTTGAAATGTAAAATCCGACAGCACATATTGTTCCGAATTGAGGACATCGAATACGATGTCGCAATCCAGATCTATATTGCGTAGGACAATATTTCTTGCATAGGACATTTTAATATCTTTCTCGCCCTTCAAATCAAAAAATTGGGTCCAAGGTTTAATAAACAACATGCTATTGACATTTCCCTTTACATTTTCGATCAAAATGTTTTCATATTCCTGTGGCGTATCTGGCCGCATCTTTAACTGCAACAGCTTGCGTGCTTTATCTAAGGTATTGTTCCTAAAAATCACATTATAGCTATGAATAGATTCACTACCACAAGTCAGTGCACTATGACAAAATCCAAAGAAACAGTTCTCAATAATAATATTTGAATTAGGTCCATTATTAGGATCTTTGTCGGACTTAGGCCCTTTACCTCCTTTTAATGCGATCGCATCATCGTTAACGGATAAGTAACAATCCTTAATCAATACATTGCGGCAGACATCCAAATCAATCGCATCTGAACTAGGCGCTTTCACAGGTTCCTTTGGCGCCGAAATGTGCAAACCGATCAATTTGAGATTTTCACATTTATAATAATGTGAGGTCCAAAACGGTGAATTGATCAAACGAATGCCCGATATTTGTACGTCCTTGCTATTGGAAACATAAAGTAAGCGTGGGCGCATCTCGTCCATATTTGTGCATTGTGGATTAAACTGTCTTCGAAGCCAAAAGGATCGCCAGTAGCGCAACCCGTTTCCATCGAGTGTGCCTTTGCCCGAAATTGTAAATCCATCCACCTGATCCGCATTGACAAGCGCCAAAAAATATTTCACTGTCTGACCTTCCATTCGAGTCTCCGCTAGCGCAAAATCTGCGATATCATCACTTCCTTTTAACACAGCCCCTTCTTCCAAGTGCAAGTGTGTCTTTGGTTTAAAAAATAATGAACCACTCAGATAGATCCCTTTAGGTACGACGACGACACCGCCTCCACTTTCATATGCTTTATCAATTGCTTGTTGGATTTTGGCAGTTTGCACGATGGTGCTATCTGCGACCACACCAAAATCCGTGATGAGAAATTTCTTTCCGAGCGTTCTGATCTCAGTCGATTTTACAGTCTCGAACCATTTTGAGATTGCTGTTCCGTCCGGAAACTTTCCTTGCGCATGTGCATTGGACAAGATCGCAATTGATGTAAGCAGGAGTAAAAATCGAAAGAATTTTTTCATCATATTTAGTTTTATTAAGTCTTGTTTCCCCGCTTGTCTACAGCTTAATTAAAAAGTGTAGACAATGCCTTCGAATTGATTAGCGTATTTAAGGATACTTAAATAAGTAGCTAGTTTTAAAAGTATCAACATTTTTAACAAGAGCCGTCCTGTAGTATCCTGAACAAACCAGACAATACAGTCAGAAAGTGCTCGTTTTCATGTATAATAAGGTTAAAAACAGGGATTCAACGTCATTCGTAATATATTTGTTATAGAATTCTCAACTCCAACGCCACACCAACTTATGACCAACTCCTAACTGTAACCACGTTGAGTGCACAGTGAGTCCACGTTGAGTCCACCTTTTAGAGGTTGATTCACCATGCACTCACCTTTTTAACAATCCGCTTGCAGTCAGGAGTTGATATGGATTTGGTGATACCTTATCCTTAAGAAAATATATCCAAACCACCTTGTACTGTCCTGCTTGGTAAAATTAGGTTCCCCCTTGATTGTTCCTTATTTTTAGTCTTTATTGTTTTTAACCAATTGCTTAGGACCTCCTGATGAAAAATAAACTGGATATTCCATATGGCCTTAAAAAACACAAACCGAGCTTGCGTGCTCATGAAATAATTATTAACATGAAATATAAATCAATCTTCACCCTTATTTTACTATCGATCGCTTTTACTCGATTGAGCGTCGCGCAGATCAGCAAGATCAACCAAGACGATATTAAAATCAAAGCTCCTTTTGAAATCCCAGTATTTAAGGTCCCAAATTTCGAGCATTGTAAAAACTACGATATCCGCGATTTTGGTGCACGTCAGGGTGACAAGGAAAGTACTACCACAGCAATCGCGAAGGCAATTGCGCTAGCGACAACATCGGGTGGCAATATCATTATTCCTCCTGGAGAATGGTTAACCAAGGCAATACACCTAAAGAGCAATGTTAACTTACATGTCAGTGCAGGAGCAACCTTATTATTTTCGGGCGACCCGAAAGACTATTTACCTGCTGTTCACAGTAGCTGGGAAGGACTTGAGTGCTATAATTATTCGCCATTGATCTATGCATACGAAGCGACAAATGTTGCCATTACCGGTAAGGGAACCATAAAAGCAGATCTGACTGTTTGGGAGAAATGGTTTCCGAGACCAAGGCCGCACATGGAAAGCATCAAAAATCTCTATAATTGGGCACAAGAAGGGATGCCTGTGGAACAGCGTCTCATGGTCAACGACACATCTAACCTTAGACCTCAGTTTATTCAATTTAACCGTTGCCAACATGTGAGGGTGGAAGATATCAAGATCCGAAACAGTCCTTTTTGGACCTTGCATCTCTACCTAACGAAAGATGCGCTTATCCGTGGCATCGACATCTACGCCCATGGGCATAACAATGATGGAATTGACCCAGAAATGAGTCAGAATGTATTGATTGAAAATTGTGTATTTGACCAGGGGGATGATGCTATTGCCTTGAAGTCGGGTAGAAATCCCGAAGGCTGGCGGTTGAAAACGCCAACAAAGAATATTGTGATCCGTAATTGCGAGATCCGTGACGGTCACCAGCTCCTTGCCGTTGGAAGTGAACTCTCGGGAGGGATTGAAAATATTTACGTAAACAATTGCACCGTACTGCCGAATGAGAAGCTCATGCATCTACTTTTCATCAAAACCAATGAACGAATGGGCGGTTATGTTAAAAACATTTATTTTTCAAAGATCAAAGCCCAAAACGTAAAGGAAGGTATACTTGGAATAGATACGGATGTGCTCTATCAATGGCGCAACCTGGTACCAACCAAAGTAAAAAAACTGACTCCAATAACGAACGTCTATCTTTCCCACATTAAAGCTGAAGTAGGTCAGTTTGTCTCGAAGATCAATGGTAATCCCGAACTTCCAATTCAGACCATACAATTGAAGGATGTACATCTTAAAAAAACAACATCAACTGCTATTCAAAATACATACGTCAATGATTTTTCCTACACGAATAGTGATAAAAGTGAATAAAGCACAACCTTTTTGGGTTCAAGAAACCTAAATAAGCATTATGGAAAAGAATACATACTATTAGGGTTACGCCATAAAAAAAGGGCTTTTCTATTAACATAGAAAAGCCCTTTTTTTATGCATTATTCTTTTAATCAGTCAACACATTAACCTTAGGCATCACAAATTGTGTATTTTCTTTTTCGCCTTTTGGGGTTCCAAAGTAAAAATAGAGTGTCCGGTTAATCCTTTTATCCATTTGATTAAGCTCACCCGCGGGTCCATTCACGGCAGCATTTCCATTAATTCCCAATGCCAGTTTTGTTCCAATAGGGGGAATAGCATCTAAAAAGGAAATATCTCCAGACGGCAATTGCGGATAGCCTTTGGGACCGGAAATTCCGTAAAACTCGAACAATCGCACAAATAAATCTTCCTGATCTGTTGCGACCAAAAACTTGCCTTGCACTGTATTGAATTGTACCCAACTAACATCGGAGAAGTAGCCTTTAAATTCAGGAAATGCCCATGGACCAATACCGGCTTTTCCATCATTGTACATTTTTTCCCATGTATTTAGGGTGACACCTTGCATCCTATTCTTCCATACGCGATACGGTCCATTACCGAGCCATTTGGCCCCAATAATATAGTTTTCAGGAAAGTTGAAGCTTACTCCGGCATAAGGCACCGTTTTTTTCATATTGTAAGCATAATCAAGTTTCAACCAGCCGTCTGGCCGCATCGTCCAACGGATAAAGCTTAGATTGCCATCAAACATAAACTCAACAACTTCATTTTTTCCATCCTGCCAACGTTTAGCACTTTTCAGCTCCGACTGTCCATCAATAAGCACCGGGCCATTATTAAAAGCTAATTTCATGCTATAATCATTGGCCAGATCAACCAATAATCCTGTTTTTTTGGAGAAAAAAGCTGTTATTCCGTTTGCCTTGAGGATATAATTCACACTGTCCTCTTTCGCTTCAACATCGGTAGAAGATTTTAAAGGTAGAATTTCAGCTGTAAGAACCTGATTGGATTTTACACGCCATGTCCAAGTATAAATTTCCTCCCCATGTGGGTCAGTTGCCGTCAATATTAGCGCATCATACTGTTTCCAGTCTGCAGGCAAATTCAATTGCACGTTTCCTTTTTGAGTCGGAGCCAATACAGGACTACTTATCTTTAGATTCAACACTGAGTCCACCCCCGCTTCTTCGGCATAGGGCTGTTTATAAGTAATCAATTTACCCTCAAACCTGCAATCTTTTAGGTCGGTAAAGTGATAACGATTTTCCACCGGAATAGTTCCATTGAAGTCGGCAGGTAATTTCTTCATCGTAATATGCACAGGTGAATAGATTTCCCGAATGGCATAAAAACTTCCCTCTTTTTCGCGATGTGGCCCAAGGATTCCATCGGGGGCATTTACGCGGTTGACATCAATCACATTGTTGAAATCTGTACGTACGATACCTTCATCTGCAAAATCCCAAATAAATCCGCCTGCACCTAATTTGGCATTCCAGTGCAACTCCCATATATCTGCTAATCCTGCTGCTGCGCCGCCATCGTCCTGTGCATGGAGAAATTCAGTCGGCATGTAAATGTTTGGCCCTTCCAGAATTTTTTTTGTTGAATAAAAGTCTTCATAATGGTTGCAATCGATTCCATTGATGGCGTTCCCAGGTCTATGATGTGCATGGATTACCGTTCTTGCCGAAAGATCATATTTTTTATACTCATCAACAAGTTCTTTATTATGCCCGCCTTCATTGCCATTACTCCAAAGTATAATGGAAGGATGATTGGCATCTCGAATAACCATTTCTCGCACTAGCTTTTTACCCACAACAGTGCTATATGCCTTCTGCCATCCGGCCAATTCATCCAAAACATATAAGCCCAATGAATCGCAATAGGCCAAAAACGATCTATCTGGCGGATAATGTGAACAGCGTACCGCATTCATGTTCATTTCTTTGATCAGTTTAACATCATTCAGATCCAATTGTGCGTTCACAGATCGTCCAGTTTCGGGCCACCATACATGACGGTTGACACCTTTCATCTTCACTTTTACACCATTGACATAGATACCATCTCCTTCTCGAACTTCGATCGTCCGGAAACCAAAACGATCTTGAGATTGATATCCTTTATTCTTCCCATCCCATAGGGTGTACTTGACCTGATACAAGTTTGGCGTCTCCGCTGTCCACAATAACGGTTTTTCCACTTTCATTTCGATCAATTTTACCGAATCTTTCGCCATAATCGGGAACTTCTGATTTGCGATCACGTTGCCCTTCAGATCTTTGATCTCCACCTGTAGATTTGTGGCTTTAGACAAACTTTCTAAATGCACGTTGCTTCGAAAAGTTCCATCTGCTTTGGCATCGATAGCTGTCCAACTGATATGCTCTTGTGGTGTCGCCTCGAGGTATACAGGTCTATAAATACCGCCTAAAATCCAATAATCTGCAAGGCGCTCCGCATTGTTAACAGATTTATCAGAAGACATTTTTGAAACAGTCGCTTCCAATATATTGGCCTTGTCAAAGCTTATCTTGTCGGTGACATCGTACTTAAACTGATAGAAAGCACCTTGGTGGATATCTCCAGCCAGCTTACCGTTGATCTTAACTTCGGTATCTGTCATCGAACCTTCAAACACAAGGCTTATTTTTTTACCTTTCCAGTTTTTTGGAACAGTAAATTGATGCCGATACAAACCTTTTTCATCGTGAAAGATGAAATTCTTGCCATAGGTCACATAGTCCCGACCATAGTTATAAGCCCCAAATCCCTGTTGTTCCCAATGACTGGGAACCGCAATCTTATCCCATTTTCCAGCCTTACGTCCCCCAGTTACCCAGAAGTCCCAATTGACCGTATGAACGTTGTCCGTTCCTGAGAGATAGTGTATTTGCTTCATCGTTTGTGCTGAGGCACTATGTGCCATCATAACGTATAGCAAAGCAAAGAAGACAATTCGAATTTTAAGCATAGGTTTATTCATTGAATTAGCAAACCTCTAAAATAAAAAGTTCAGGACACTTAAGTATCCTGAACTTACCTGTATGGTTATGTTGCCAATATTGGCATTCACCCCCTGCGATACTGTTGAGACAGAACAGCACAGGATGACAAATTCATTCGGTATACCTAAACTTGCTGTATTAAATTGGTTATTTCCCAATTTAGACGGTGCCTACTTTTGTTATGATTTAGAGAAAAAAAAGCTATTATAGCAAAGGAAAGCCAGTAAAATAGTATCATATTTTTTATCATAAATTTAGGATTAATTGGTTATTTTAAAGGTTTTCATTCTCCCCGTTTGAAAACCTTTTTTTATAACAATCACTTTTATTAAGATGGCAACAGCATTACAATTTGATCATTATAAAAGCGTGAATATTTCGAAAGAAAGATCTCAGAAATACACTACTCCGTTCTAAAAGGTAAAGTAGGCAATCCTTCCTTGTTAAAAAAATTGGGACGCGCTGTTTCATGCCAACCAAAGCGAACCTGTTTTGGTGACCTTACCGAAGCAGCGGATACAACGACATGATCACCTTCAATTTTTGCTTCTGCAGGTACAAATTTACCATCTGCTCCAGCAACCTCAAACCAGGTCAATTGATCGCCTTTACATTGCAATCCGCTGCCGACATGCTTAAAGTTCAGGATTACGTTATTTCCGACTATCTTTTTACTCTTATATTGTGGTCCTGAAAAAACAATATTCTTTTGACCATAGTCAAATGCCAGTGGCCATAATGCCAAGCGACGTCCTACTTCCCATTTATAGGAGGGGTGTATGTCAGAAAGGTCGTCGACCAAATCAGTGACTACAGCCATTCCCGAATTTTTAATGTCCATGCATTTTGTCTGAATCTCCCAAAACCAAGGCAACGCCTCTACATTATGCTGTGTTTTATCCTTTCTTTTACTATAATAATAAGGGGCAATCTGAACATAGTAAAAAGGCATATTTTTGTCCTTCCAGTTTTTACGCCAGGTATCGATCAGCAATTTCTGTTTTGCATAGTAACGAGCATCCTCAAACATCAGATTGCTTTCACCTTGATACCAGATAAATCCTTTCATCGCAAAAGGCGCCAGTGGACGAATCATCGCTTCATACATTTCTCCGGCAACAGCATGCTCAATTTTCGTTTCCCCATTTCGGGTTTCCTGTTTAAAAGTGCTGGAGTTTTGATAGGCTTCCAAGGGTGTCCAGGGCTCTATCCTACTACCTCCCCAAGATGAACTGATTAATCCCACGGGAACGTTCAGCTGTTGTTGCAGGGTCTTTCCAAAGAAATAACCCGGAGCCGAAAATTGCGCGAGTGAATTCGGATCCGCTACTTCCCACCCTTTAGTTTCCACATCGTCCTGCTGCCCTTTCTTTTTGGCAACAAGGAATAACCGAATTTTCGGATTTCCAGGTTGTCGCAATTCTTCCTCAGCCCGATCAACTCCAACAGCAGGCTTCTTATAACCCTTATGTAACTGCATTGTATACTCCATATTAGACTGCCCCGAGCATAGCCAAACTTCACCCACAACAACATTTTTCAGCAAAATGGTATTATCTCCCTTTACTTCCATAGTAAATGCATCAAAACTTGCTTTTTGAGCAGTAAAGGTAACACTCCATGCTCCTTTTTGATCGGCCACTGTTTTCCTTATCAAACCTTTCAATCTGACTTCAATCTTCTCTTGAGGATCCGCATGCCCCCATACCACCACTGGTTTTCCTTGCTGAAGTACCATATTCGATCCAAAAACATGTGGTAATGTGACTTTAGCTTGTGTGCTGAACGCAATACCTGCCAAAATAAAGGAAAAGAGGATTTTCTTCATGCTATTTTTATTGAATTGTCTATTCTTAAAACCAAGAGGAACGTTCAATCAGCGGCTTGGCATAGAAAAACCGTTATGACTATCCCTTAAATAATATTTATCTATGTCTGCATATATTCGGATTCAGTGCCGAACTCATGCAATGAAATTAAGCATCTATTTATCGATATGCAACCTGTACTTCACTGTTTCACCCTATAGCATAATACGATAGCCTGTCAATAATTAACAAGGCTATCAGTTTGCTTTTAACAGATTTGATAAAACCGTTTGATTTATCGTAAAAGCAGTTCCATGACGTACTCCCTTCGGAAAGCTCACCCGATCGGAGACATCTTCCCAGTTGATGCCGTCTTTGCTTCGTACAGCTCCATATTTGTGGTCGCGATATTTATCAAAATATACATATATATACTCCCCAACCTGCAGCGGAGCAGGCCCCTCCGCCCAATAATTTCCTGTAATCGGCTTAGAGACAGTCGTCGGAAATCCTTTCGCTAAACGCTTTGTTGTTGTGATCCGAATATTTTTCTCAGGTGGGTTAGAATTTTCATTTTTCAACACCATCATGTATTCCTTATTGCCTTTTTGTATAATGGCCGCATCGATGACACTAAATTCGGGATCAAAATATAACTTGGTTTTTGAAAAACGTTTAAAATCCTTTGTCGTGACGTTATACATCCGATGGTTTAAGCCTTTCTCACTGTCGCTGGTCTGTACCTCTTTATGTCGACCAGGGATCGTCGTGGCCCAAATTATATAATATTCCTTCGTCGCCTTGTCGTAAAAAAGCTCTGGAGCCCATGCATTTTTCGCATCAGGTTCATCTACCATGACTGGAATTTCTTTTTGTTCGGTCCAATGTACAAGATCTTTGGAAGAAGAATATCCGATAATTTTATCCCACCAACCCGTTGTCCATACAAGGTGAAATGTGCCATCAGGGCCTTGGCAAATACTGGGATCACGCATCAGCCTATCATTTCCTACCGTTGGTACTAAGAAAGCTTTTCCCTGATTCAAGGGTTCCCATTTCAGACCATCCAAACTATAAGCAAGATGTAGTCCGTCAGCACCATTACCTATAAAATAAGAGAAAAGGTAGACAGAAGATTGTGCCTTAACGAGGCAAGTTAAAATAACGAGGAGCGTGACTAGAAATTGTTTTTTCATTTTTATAATCTTATGAATAAGTCTATAACGAATTTCCATTATAGAGCAGGAAACGAATACTTTAATCCAAATATAGTGTTACTTCATCGACCACTACGCCCTCATCAAGCGCTTTGATACGCAATATGTCCTGTTGCAATGAAGCAACCTTAAATTTAATCGTTCGAATGGCCTGGTTGCGCAAGACATTCTCTTTCCACTCCTCACTTCGTCCAATTGTTTTATAAGAAATGGCAGGCGAACGCTGTTGCCCCAAGGAAACTTCAAAACGCAAATCATCTGAAGAGACCGGGTGTGTAGGCAGTAAGTGGATGACAACGGTAACAGAATCGCCCTTAAGCCCTTTGAGCGGATAACTGGCTTCTACATCCAATGGGATAGCTCCGGCCTGCCCTTCATACCCCAAACCTTCATATCCTATTGAGCCTTTTAGATCTCTACCAGGAATCCGCTTGACGGGCTGATCATTATTGGCCAGTGGAGCAACTGCTTTCTCTTCTATAATCTTATCGAAAACAGCAAGGTTTCTGGGTTTATAATCCATTATCCCCTTCCACTTTCCTTTATTCAAGGCATTGTATTGCGCAGTTAAGGAAACGATTTTATCATACGCATCGTGGCTTTTTTGCCATTCAGCTTTGCCATGACGTGCCAACTGCGCATAAAGGTGCTTTTCATTCATCTTTGCCGCTGCAACAACCGGATACAGGACTAATTCAAAATATGCATCCTTGCGATCCAAGGGGACTGATGCCTCAATTGCGGTGGCTGCATCTTGAATATGTTTATACTGCACCAATCGCTTCTGAATCTGCTGTTCGGACCAAGGTAGGTCTTTCACAGTTTTATAGGCTGGATCTTTTTCTTCCGTACGTGTATTTCCCATAAACTCAGGTTTTCGAATATGAGCCAACCGATAATGTTCCTGCATAATCGGCACGATCTTCTTCGCCAAACGATGTCCAAATTCCCGTTGCAAAAATTGATTCAGATGCTGGTAGATGCCTATTTTTTTTACCTGGTCCATATCCCAGGCCATGTCCATCAGGAGTTCAATCTGATATTCAGCAGGCTTAATATCCCCAACATTGACAATCCACATTTTTTTAACATCATGTTGATAAGCTGTATTAAGCTGCTGATAAATCAGCCCCGGACTCATGGTCGACAACCAAAGATAATCATGTGGTCGTCCCCAATAGGAAACATGATAATATAGTCCATTACCACCCGATCTTTTTCTTTCTATCGGATTTGGGAAGTGGGTGATATAACCATAATTATCGTCACACCACATCAGTGTTGTATAATCAGGAAGATCCATACCGGCCCTATACACGTCCAATACCTCTTTATAGGGTATAACAACCTGAGGAATCTGCGCTGGGTCTGCATTGACATATTTTTTCAACAGACCCGTTTGATCTTTAATGACCTTATTGATCGCATCTTTATAGGCTTCAGTTGTTTTGACGCCTTCCATTGCTCCATCGTGTTTCCCGCGCATACCCAGTGTAAATATGTTATGGGATTGCCCCAGTGTTTTGAGTCGATTGGACCAATAATCAACAATCTCATTTTTATTTATCAAATAATTATAGGGCCCCCGACCTACGATATCCCATTCCGTCGCACTGTTTCGAGCGAGGGGTTCACAATGCGATGAGCCGATATATATTCCATATTTTTCGGCCATTTCGCGATTTCCCTGGACAAAATAGAAAGGAACAGTTACTTCATGCATCGCTGGCCAAATTGAATTAGCCCGCAGCCTTAATAACAGCTCAAAAATACGTGCATAGGTCTTAGGCCCTATCGTCGCCATTTTTTTTGTTTTGGCTGGATCAATTCCTGCATCTAACTTTGCTTCGGGTTCATAGGTTTTGCTGCTCCAAGGTGTCAATCCCCAGTCCTCATCATTTAAAAAAATTCCCCGGAATTGCACTTTAGGAAATTGCTTGTCTTCAAAATCGACGGGCAGAGAAATTGTTGATTTTTTAAGGGGAACCACATCTGCCCACCAACTCCATGGAGAAACGCCCAATTTTCTAGAAATTTCCATCACTCCATATGCCGTACCTCTAGCATCAGATCCTATCACTAAAAGTGTCGGCACTTTTTCTATCGGAAGCACCTTCAAACAAAACATTTCCCATTGACCTTCCATTTCAGGAAGACGGATATGATAATCTTTTATCAATTTGCCAATTATTGGATCATGCAATTCTCCAACGATAATCGCCCCAGGATCAGCATTGTCGATTCGTTTAAAAGCAGATTGACCAACTTGTTGTGCATCTGCATCCAAAAGTTCCAAAGCGGTTTCAATGATAGGATTTCTTCCACCATAATAAACATCCGCAGCCCGATTATTTTTGATCAGATTGAAGCCTGAGCCGGCAAACAAGGGCACAATTGTCAAACAGAGGTTTATAAAAACTAAAATAGACTTCTTCTGCAAAGCTGGATATATCATATGAATTGAATGAGGCTATTTTGCACCCGACTGAATTCGGATGACAGTTAACGAATAAGGCGGTAATTGCTGGTTTTTAAGCTTGCCAACGGACATGGTCTTTTCTTCGGGTTTTGCCGTTTTACTTTCCAATTTCCCCGCCAACTGAGCGACAAGAGCTGTATCACCCTTCAAATTGAGTTGATCCAATTCCAATTGTATATTGACCGCAACTGGCAAAATATTAACCAGTTTTACAATGAGCGATTGATCTTTCGGATCTTTAACAATAGAAAATGCCACACGCTTCTGTACCGCAACGTCGGCATTAGCATAAACTGCTTCTAGTGGAATATATTCGGTTCCGTTATTACGCCCAAATAATTGCTGTACATAATAGGATGGTGTTAAATTTATATCGGTATTGGAGAAATAAATAAGATCGGGGCGCCATTGCGTATAGCCATCTTTGGCCAACAATGGCGCATAAGAGGCCATCTTAACAACGTCACCATTTCTTTCCAATGCCGTGAGATATGCCGCTTCAGCCAATGCAACTTCCAAGGTACTCGCTCGCCCATGAATATGGGCAGCGTATTCGCCCAAATACACCTGTGATTTGCTGCGATCATATTTATCATAGAAGTCTTGGTTATGAATAAACCAGCCCGGTGTCTGATAATAGTGTTCGTCCATAATGGGTACATTCAATTTATCGGCAATTTTCCAACCTTCTACATAGTCTGTTCCCTCAAAAAATGGCCCTGCCGTTCCAATAACCTGTATTTCGGGATATTTTGCACGGATAGCGTTATAGATCATGGTAAAACGCTCCTCAAAAACATTCGATATTAAATCTTCGTTACCAACACCAATGTATTTTAGATGAAATGGCTCGGGGTGCCCCGCGGCAGCTCGTACCTTTCCCCAGGTACTATTTTTATCGCCATTGGCCCATTCAATCAGATTCAGTACTTCCTGGATGTAGTCATCCATATCTTCCATTGGGATACCACATTGTTGTCCACCCAATGGGTGACCATGAGCACCCGAATTTTGGCAGGGTACACCAGCCGCCACTACAGGAACAGCATAGGCACCGATGTCTTCACAGAATTGAAAATACTCGTAATACCCCAAGCCCACGGTTTGATGATATCCCCACATGTTACGCTGTGGCATACGGCTTTCCAGCGTCCCTACAGTATTAGACCAATGGTAGATATTTTCAATTCCATCCCCATGTGCTAAACAGCCACCCGGAAAACGGACAAAACGGGGATTCAATGCAGCTATAGCCTCAGCCAGATCCTTCCGTAATCCATTTTTTCTCCCTTTAAATGTATGCTGAGGGAATAAAGAAATCAGATCCAAATCCAATTGTTGTCGGTCTATAAATACAAATTCCACTACGGCATCCTTACAGGTTTCATTGGATGTCAATACCAATTGATATTTTTTCCAGTTTTTACTGTCAACAATTACAGATTTCTCATCGAGGATTTTTCCGTCTTTTGTACTTATCCGGATCTTTAGTTTAGGTACTTTACCAACAGTGCCCCTTCCGAAAAACGAAAGATCATAGCGTTCGTTCTTATTCAAGGCAATGCCATCGTAGCCTATATTTCTGAGGATGCCTTCACCTTGCAATCTCGCATAATGTTTATTATTAGGATGAATTGGATTGATGCTGTCAATATGAAATTGTCCCGAGCCATCCATACGCCAAGCAGTTTTCGCGTTCCAATTTTTATCACGACCTTGTTTATCACTCAATTTATATTCAAAGTCTCTATTTTGAATCAATTCCGCATAGAGGCCTCCGTCTGCGGCATAATTAATATCTTCAAAAAAAACACCCACCAACATATCACTGATGGACTTGGTTTGCTCTACCTTCGGCGTTAATTTGACATCCAATGGCTTTAGGCCAGGGAAGCGGGCGTCATCGTCAACGCTTCGTTCGGACCATTGTTTTTGCTTAAGCAGCGCGAGATCATAATGCTTGATTAATTCTTTAATAACAGACCATGAAACTTTCAACTTGGTTCCACGTAAACTTTCGCCATTCATGGAGATATTATCACGAGTCAATAAACTGTTTTTTACAAAAGAGACCACTGATTTATCCAAATCATTTAATGCAATAAAATAATCTTGTCTGCCCCAATTGAAAAAATCGGATGTAAAAGTATATGCATAAGGACCGTCACTTTCAGGACTTAATTGCCACGCACAGGACCAGCCGCCTCCAGTTCGAGGAAACAATACAGGATTTATCATCCGTTTTTCTGATCCCCAGCGTCCATAATCTGACTTTACAAAGGCAAGTTCTGTCCCGATGGAGTTCCATTGCTTACCATCCAAACTCCAGGCATATAATAGCCCTTCTCTGCCAGCATTCTTTTCTTTCGCATAAGCAAAGAAATAAGCCGAATCCGGTTCTGAACTCTTGCTGCTATAGGCATATGCAGGGGTAGTGAAAATCCAAAATAGACAAAAAAAGCAGATCGCTTTTGCCAGAAAAAAATAGTAGATTCTAAATTTTAAAGAAACTCGTTCCATTGGTTATAATTAATCAGAAATACTTATAAATGTAAAAATTACATTTATAAAACACAAATGACATTATCAAAAGATTACACTGTCATTGACATGTTACGATTACATACTCGTCTCACGATAATTACTCGATTTGAATGAGCTGTTGATAGAGCCTAGAAGTATCTATTACCGCTAACAAGTGGTATGGTATCTCTACACAATGATATTAAACAGTTTCGAATTCACTATCCTGCTGTCTCATGGTCAACATCTAAGACAAAGAAAAAGGCCTGCACAAAGCAGACCTTTAACCATTAAATCAATAATCCAAACGTATATCAGGTTTACCGCAATTTAAAAGGTAAATACCAATTTTTCATATCCATCAACTTGCTACGTACTGCGCCAGCTTTCGGGTTATTTGCTTTCAGCAATTTCTCATAGACTTTATCGGCTAGGAAAGCTGGATCGTTACGGCGTTTTGCTATGCGCATCAGATCTGACCAGCGTTCGCCTTCGAAGGCTAACTCAAGTGCAGATTCTTCGACAATCTTATCCTCCAGATCAGCTTGCGGTACACTAAAAGCAGTCATCATGCTTCCGTAACCACTTACTGTCCCCGGACCATATTCAATGCCTGAGAATTGCCAACGCGGCATGGTAGCCCGTCCACGGATTCCCGAATTCCGATACCACACCCCACGTACGATACTCGCATTGTCGCGTGCATCAAAATAATAGGGCGAGGATTCGGCAAAAGTGGTCCTATTCGTCCCAAATCCTTCATAAGTTATTTCGGATTCCAATTCAAAAAAATTGCCAGGTATAATACCACCGTCTTTCGTAAAAGCGCCATAATAGAAGGTACTGATTAGCCCCCAGTTTGCCAATGCATAGGCCAAACGGCCCTGACCATCCCGATTAGCAGCTTCTGCAAAGCGAAGATGCGCCCCTGCGGCTCGATTGATATTCCAACGACCGCCTTTATTTAACAAGCTCAATAAATCCCCTGAATTATCCGTGAATTTTGTAATCACTGGATCACCATTCGCAGCAACTTCATAAGATAGCTTACTCCGGGGATCCCAAGGAATACCCGCATTATTGGTCTGTGAATTCCATAAATCAATCACCTTTTGGGAGGGCTTAAGTGCATAGTTACCTGACTTAGAAAATAAATCTATAAAAGGATTTCCAGGGGCAAAAGAGTTGTGATATGGAATTGACCAGTTCCATTCGGAATTCCATTCCCGTACCGTGTTCGATAGCGCAAACATACTTCGCCAGCCTGCTGTTAAGGAATTTACCAAAGATGACCCCTCCTGGGCTCTCGCAAAACTTACATTAAAGTAGCTCCAGCCAACACGGTTGAAATTGAACAGATAATCAATATTACTGTTATTGTCTTCAGCAGACAGCAATCGCTTATAACTCTTTGCCGCTTCATAGTAGTTTCCTTTCCAAAGATAAAGTTCGCCCAGGACATGAGCCTTGCTGATAAACACCTTCTGTGTGCTCGCTCCATCTGTCGTAAAAACCAATGTGCTACCTGTTGGGTAGGCATACGGATCCTGATAAGGCAGGTCTTTTGTGTCACTAATGAGAGAATCAACCAAATTATCGAAAGTTGTTTTCGGATAGTTCTCCAAACTTTTAATCTCATCAACACCTTCAATGGTATTTTTGACATAGGGAACATCTCCAAAGTGGATCCCTAATTGTAAATACAACCATGCACGTAGCATAGCGAGGTCAGAATAACGCTGATTGAATTCGGTATTGCTCAGCTTCCCCTGCCGCTCCATCACCTTGAAGTTCTTCAAGGCATCATTACAATTGAAGATAATTTTATAAAAAGCAGATGGATCGGCATAAGGATTATCTTCTGCTACTTCATGATTGGAAACTTGCTGCAAATAGGGATTTGCATTTTGTGTGACGTCCATGAGATCGGCCCTTAATTCATTCAGGACAATATAACGTTCACCTAGCCCAGCTACTTGTCCATAAATCCCAAGCACTACCGCATCAGCATCGGCAAGCGTATTGTACATTTTTGAACTGTCCAATTTATCCTCGGGCGAGAAATCCAATGCTTTCTTACAAGATGTAAAAGAGAGGCTACAGGCCAATAAGGCCCAGAGTGAATATTTCGAATATTTTCTGTATGTGATAAACATAGTATATTAAATTTTTATAAACCGATCCTCAATCCCAGCTGCACAGAGCGAACAATGGGTTCCAACGTCACATCAATCCCCTGATGAAAAACATCAGCAGACTGTGCAAATTCAGGATCATAACCTAAATACTTACTAAAAGTCAACACGTTATTGGCAGTACCATATAGACGGACATATTTAATGATACGTTTATTTACTGGAATACCGTACTCAACGGAAAGCTGACGAAGCCGAACATATGAACCGTCTTCTATCCATCGATTTGAAAATCGACTATTTCCCATTGGATCGTTGAGCGCAACGCGAGGCACATCAGTTTCCTGGCCTTCCGCCCGCCATCTATTTTGCAATAGTTCTGTCTGGTTATAAAATGTACTTCCCGACTCTAGTTGTGCCCGTGTATAGTTATAAATGTCATTGCCTACGCTGAATGTCACCAATGCACCGAATTTCCAATTTTTATAGGTCAGGCTGTTATTCAATCCGCCCACCAAATCTGGATTGGGATCCCCTATGATCATTCGATCACGATCATCAATGATCTTGTCGCCGTTACGATCAGTAAACTTCCCATCTCCTGCCTGAAATGGTATTTTATGACCTGTTGCATCTAAAATTGCTAGTCCAGAAGTGGCGGCTTCGGCACTGGTACGATAGACACCGTTGAACTGGTACCCATAAAAGGCATTGGGTGCGCCGCCTTTCTCGCTCACAAAAGTTCCACCGGCATATTGTGTATAGGATGTTTCGGGAAGATCAGTGATCGTGCTTTTATAGTGACTTAGTGTCAATGAGGCATCCCATTTGACCGGACCGGTCAGAATACGTCCAAACAAGGAGAAGTCAATACCGCGTGTACGCATTGAACCATTATTATAGAGGTAGTAACTAATTCCCGAAACAGTATTCCCCGAATTATAAGCCAGCATATCACTTGTCCTATTTTGATAGATATCAACGCCTAAATTGATGCGTTCATTCAACAACGAAAGATCCGTCCCAACGTTTATTTTTTCTACTTTCTCCCATTTTAGATAAGGATTGGCAACACCATCGCGCACAAGTCCCTGGACACCTAAGAAGTTCTGGGAGATATAATTCTGCCGCGCATCATAATTTCCAATATCATCATTGCCTGTAATTCCATAACTCGCCCGAAGTTTCCATAATGAGATCGTACTATTTCCTTTTAAAAAATCCTCATTGGACAATAACCATGCAGCTCCAACTGCCGGGAATACTGCATATACCTTATCTGCAAGCTTTAAGCCTCCTTTTGCTTTTTCTCCAAAGCGGGAAGATCCATCCATCGATATGGATGCATTTAAGATATAAGTATTCTTCCAGCTAAAATTACCCATAGCATAGGCCGTCATATTTGCCCATTTACCGATATGCCCTCCATAAACCCGAGATGCCGGTGTTGAGTTACCAATACTGACCAGCTGATCGGTCGCCGAATTATAGCCTAGTGCATAATCTTGTTCCGAATCATGCTTGTGGTACCGGACTCCACCAATAGCTTCCAAGCGGCCCTGAGTTCCTAGATCCTGATTATATTGCAGACGCAAATCATTTGAAATCGAATAATAACGAGCCACCTGCGTACCGAGACGACTATAAACTTCCATATTATTTACCGTGTCCTTTGCGACTCCTTTTTTAGGAATAAAGAAATCCTCTTGCGCTTTATCATAGGTCACGGTAGACAGGTTACTTAACTTAAAATTTGTATTGAATGCATAGTTGAACACCAAAGAACCTAAAAACCGATAGGCCTTTTTATTATTAATCCCATTTTGTGTGATTTGCATCGGGTTGGAATAGCCGAAATAATCAGCTTCTGCATAATTCGGTGAAATGCTGCCGTCTGGAGCAATATCATGCGTATTTAAAAATGGAGACTTAATCAACGAAAGAAACAAAGGATTGGTCTTTGGTGATAATCCCTGATCCTTCAAGCTTTGCTGTCCATAACCCATGGAGATATTGGTCTGAGCAGTTAATTTTTTGGTCAGGTTCATGTCGCCGTTAAAACGTGCCGTATAGCGATTTTGCTTCGTGTTATCCAAAACACCCTGTTCATTGTTATAACCTACCGACAAGGCATACCGTGCTATATTATCTCCCCCTGTAACCCGAAGAAAATAATTCTGGTCGACCGTATTATTAAGCACATCTTTCTGCCAATCCGTTTCATTATGATATTTCGCATATTCTTCGAATTTTGGATTATCATTATTGAAAGGCATATTCGCAATTTCCTCACCACTGTACGTACTCGTTGCTAACAAGTCATTCAAATAACTTCGGTAAGCATAAGACTTCATGACGGGAATACGTTTCGGACGGAAATTATATCCTGTTGTTGCCTGCAAATCGATCTGTGTAGCCAACTCTTTTGAATGGTTTGTATTAATGACCACGACTCCATTGGAGGATTTGGCGCCATAAATATTAGCGGATACAGCATCTTTCAATACCGTAATATCTTGAATGTCGCGCACATCAATATGCTGCAATGCATTATTGAGATGTCCTGTCGTTATAGAAGGACTCAAATGCTCCGCATTATACACAATACCGTCTACAATATATAAGGGCTGATTATTGGAATACAGCGATTGCAAGCCGCGAATATTGAGATTTCCGCCAATAGAAGGTGTTCCTGAATGGCGGGTTACTTGTACTCCGGCTAGCTTGCCCTGTAGATAGCTAACGACCGTCTCAGAATTCTGTTCCCAGGCATTGAGTTCCAATTTATCGACTGCGCCAGTATTATTTAAAACTCCATTATCACCAAATACTGTCTCTGTTTTTTTATAGAAAGAACGATACCCGTCAGGGTAAAGGACCACTTTCATTGATTTATCCAGCAGTACCGGTACCTGCTTAGCTATATATCCATCCAAAGAAACTTCAACAATTGCATTGGAAACCGGTAGCTCCAAGCGGAAATTTCCTTTACTATCCGTCAATTTTGCAACGTTACTGCCGTAAGTTATACGAGCACCTGCGATGGGTTTATTGGTTTGGCTGTCATAGACAGTACCTTTAACCGAATAAGCAGAAGTAACTTGTCCTTGTTGTTGTATATTGCGGGCGGCAGTATCTTGTTGCGCCCAACTGCTGTGCGCTCCCAAAGTAGAAATAAACAAGATAATACCCAATTTATAATTTATGTTGATCGAACTCATTTCGTTTTGCTTAGTTATTGAATAATCGGGACGAATCGGAGATATTCTAAAATAATAGGACCAGTACCATTGCTCATAACAAGCAAAGGCAGATTCCCATATTGGTCTTGCGTCACCTCACCTAAATAAACTTCTCCGTGATTGAGCGGCTGTACATCAAATGTCATTCGCGTATCGTTTGCTCCCAAGTTATTGACGACTGAACGTTTGTATAAATCCGCCTCATTAACCGAGATAAGTTTCGGATCAAAAAAGTAGACATATTGGATAAACGCGGCTGTTTGCGGATCACCAGCCAATCCCATAATTGCTCGTCCGTATACTTTATATTTAGCGACGTTCATACCTGTAGCGCGATACTTTACATAAAAGGAAGTAACTTTATGGTCATATACTTCAATGTCATTGTATAAATTACCTTCATTATCTCGCTTTTCCCTGAAAAAGGTATTTGATCGCTTATCCGTTTGCTTGTAACCGATGGGTCTTGCTCCCAATACTTTGATTTCCTTGATCTGATCCGCTAGTGCAAACTCTAGTCGCTTCACACGATAAACAACTCCATTACTGGCCTTTGTCCGCGAGATAATATTTGTGGGGTCAAGACTAAATTTGGTTCCCGCTATTGAAATCAGATTATTTGTAAGTTGATCCGTTGCCAATTCCCCCTCTACAATAAAATCGCGCAACAAAGCCTTTTTAGCAAAAAACGTAGTCGTACTGTCGGGACGGAGCGTATTCCCTTCCTCATAGGCTGTCGCATAGAAAGGTCTTAACTTAGCATACTCGGTCTCAAAATTTTCGTCGTCTACGACGAAATAGGTGTGTTTCTTATTTTCAGTCGTCATATTGCGACGTACTTCCGTATACCATACCGGACTATACCTGTAATATATAATATCACCCTCTGTGGACACTGTATCAAAGGAATTTACAGCCTCAATTTGCTTGGTGTCGGCAAAAAAGGTGCGTACTAGATTAAATATATTCTGAAGAGGCTTTAGGGGACGACCTACCACATGGTACAGTCCATTGCTCGCCACCAGATTCCCCTGAAGAGGTTCAACACCGTCAAATGCGCCATGCGTAAACTCCACATATTTATTGCGAAAGTTTAATGCCTTTACGGTATCAGCTCCTGAATTCACATTATAGACCGAATTGATAATATGGTAGCCTACAAAACTCTTGATCACCGCAGTATCGGAAAAATTATATTGATCCTGTACAGCAGCAATGGCATCATTAGTTGGTACAATCAAGGTATAATTTTTCGATGCTTTCAACGATTCACCATAGCCCGATTTATTGAGCAGGTCCATAAAAGTTGAAAACTCAGCATGCTCGGAAATAATGGTGTACAAGTTTTTTTGAGCATCGGCATCACCTCCTCCAAAATGATCCTCCCAATTTTTGGAACAAGCAGACAATAAACACATGCCCAATACGACTAGGTAAATTTTATAAATTATAGCTTTCATAATTGTGTATCCTGTTATTTTGGTCTATAAAAAAGTTCACCTGAAATCTGATGAAATCTAGGGTAGTTCTGCTCAAGATCATCTGCGGGGATAAATTGGATCATATCCAGATAGACGGTATTGCTACCACACTTCTTATCTTTGATCGCTTCAAAACGGATGACATGTCGATCAGTCGTCTCGACATTGATAATACCGGCCAAACGGCCAACATTCAATGGAGCTTCACTACCCGATTTTGCCTTGAGTCCACCGGTAATATTATTTGCATTGTAATCGCCTACTGTTGCCATGTAACGTTTGTAACCCTGTGCCAGCATCAGATTATCCGCATTTGCATTCGCGAGGTCGCTAACGCCCGAAGCGGTCAGACTTTGATTCAATATGATCGTATTGGGCAGGATTTGTTCATCCCCTTTTCCAGGATTAAACGTCGCTTGAATCTCTGGGGCATCGCCATGCTGGGCATAACAGATCCAGACTTTATACCGTCCTTTTACGAGATATGGAGTCTTAAATTCAATCCATTTTGCTCGCGCACTATTGTTCGCGCAAAGCGACAGACTTAAGAGGTCTCCATTTGCATAAGGGCGCTTCGTTTCTAAGGCTTTATAATAGTAATATCCGTTCGTACCAATGGTCGAAACCGTCAAACTATTAAAGGCAAAAGAATTGGCAATGGTCGCACCATTTGCCACCAATGCCTTGGAACTATTAAAATAGGCGCTTCCCAGTGCATTGACTAATTCGGGAGAGGTCGCTATATCAAAATACACGGGCACCTGCTGGCGGACCTTAATCTTAAATGGCTGTTTCGCTTCATGCAGCACACCATTGGACGCCAATACATCGCTTTGTGATCTGTTGATTTCAGCACCCGCTTCATGAACCCCATTAAACACGTCATCATTCAATAAGATCTGCGCACCTAATAATTTAGTTGAAATAATCTCTTTTGGAGCCAAAGTATAGATCGTATTTGCGGCAACGATGTCTTCCAAGAATTTGATATCGTTGCTTAAATGGTAGGCCATATATAACCACAAACTATCCTTATGGCTTTTTACATCACCAGTCTGTGAATAGGCTGCTTTCATATCCGCATAACTTTTGATTCCCTGTAGCTGCAAAACGGAGTCTGACTCAACAATAGCGGTCTGAAAACGTTTAGCATCCGCCACAGCTACACCGCGTTGATAATATAAAGTATCATAAAACCCAGTCTCTTTTAAAGCCTCGGCAAAAATGGAATAACGAGGATTATTGCCTATCAATTCAGCAAGACTCTGTGCTGGTGGAACTAATACTTTATTTATGGAGTGAATAATGCCGTTACCACAGCTAATATTGGATCTAATAATTTTTGCCGATTTATTAATTCGGTAAATCCCATTTTGCACATCTGTGTATAAATATTCACCTAATAAGCTCGCTGTTTTGATTTTCCCATCTGTAAAACGTGTGCTGCCTACTGTATCCCTAACCACGTGGTATTTGACAAAATCCAATAGCTGCGCATCTGTAAAATCACTCAATCCTGTTTTTCCATTATCTTTGATCCAGGCATTAATGCTTTCATTATTGGGAGCAAACAATGTGTAGGTACCATACGCACCTAGATAGCCCGCCGTTTTCGAGCGGTATAAGATTTCGGTCAATAAGGAATAATCAGTTTCATGTGCTTCCAAATAACCTGTAATATTCACTTCATCTGAAGTTGAAATTCGATATTTCTCTTTTTGACAGGAAAATATAAGCGCAACAGATAGGACAAACCATGTCCCTATCAGCCAATATTGTTTTCTAAAATTTCTTTTCATAACGATCTATTTTAGGTAAAATGGGTTTTGCTTCAACTGTTTGTCTTTGAAGAGTTCAGTTTCCAAAATGGGAAGATAATGGCTGTCCACATCGCGCACTTTATTAATTGCCGATTGGCGTACATTAGCGTCTACAACTTTCGTTACAAGATCTACTAGCACATTGATGTTCGCATAATTATCTTTCTTTGCCAAGCGCAAAAGGTCAAACCAACGTTTACCTTCAAAAGTAAGTTCACGTGCACGCTCAGCGAAGACGAATAGGATGATTCCTTCTAAATCTGTCGCTTCAATATTCGGATCCGTAGCTCTTATGGCTTTACGCTTGGTTCGCAAATCCTCCAGAAGTGCCAATGCTTCCGTCCCTCGCCCGAGCTCTGCCAGAGCTTCAGCACGCATCAACATGACGTCAGATACGCGGTAGAGCTGAAAATTGTAGTAGTCGGGTGATTCCGTACCGTATTTTCTCAGATCTCCCGACATACCATACAGGATTCCTTCTCCACGACTATCGAATAAATCTATATCTGTCCCTTCGTTGGAGGGAAAAATCTCATTATTCAAGATATCCACATTGGCTGTGAATGGTCTACGTGGAGTCACGCCAATATTATACATCGGATTTTCACTGGAGTTTTTATGGCTCAACTCCCAAATCGTTTCCATCGTGCCACCATCAAAAATTTCAGGCAGTGCTGCGCCAATTAAACTATATCTTCCAGTTTCTAAAATTTTTGCGGTCTGCTCTTCTACTTTATCGTATTGTTCCAGCCATAGATATACGTCAGCCAACATCGCTCGAACCGCGGGTCTTGTCACCCGACCGGCGTTTGTCGCATTGTAACCCGAAGTATTGACATGGTATTCGGGTATCCAATCCAAAGCCTGCAAGAGATCTTTCTCGATTTGCTTGAGCACTTCATCGCCAGTGGACTGCCCTACAGAAACAATATCGGTGTCTTTGGAGGTGCCTTTTAATTTTAAAGGGATATCTCGAAAAGTGCGAACTAAATAGAAATACAAAAAGCTGCGGACAGCTAAAGCTTCCCCCAAATCTGTATTGTATTCGGCCTCTGTAAAGGTAGGATCTGCTTGCTTTGCCTGACCTGCATAATCAATCAGCAGACTACAATTATTTATCGCGGTATAAATAGCACTCCAGTCCGCTATTAGATTTGTACTTAAAATATTGTAATTTTTTACCAGGCGATTGTCGTCTGTCGCATAACTTGTCAACCCAACTAGATCGGCCCTAAGTTCGCCCCACGTGAACAATTGCTGTTCAACAGGTCCTGAATTAAGGGAAGAATAGATACCAATTAAGGCCGCATGGACATCCTCCTTTGTTTTCCAAAATTCTGCACGGGTTATTCCATCCTGCGGCTGTAAATCCAGCCATTTATTACAAGAATTGAGTAAAATGCTTCCCGCAGCAACTAAACTCCATAAAATTGTTCTTTTCATAACCTTGTTTTAAAAACGTGCTGTAATACCTAGTGTAACTGTTTTTAATGGCGGTGTCATTGAATTATCCATTAACACAGTAAATGCATCCTTTAACTTTACGGCAACATCAGGGTCTTGACCGGTATACTTCGTCAGCGTAAATATGTTTTCTACGGTCAAATAAGCGCCAAGCCCCTCGATGTGAAACCGCTGCAAGAACTCTTTCGCAAAGTCATACTTTAAGGTGACTGTACGCAAACGTAAAAATGAAGCATCCTCGACATAGCGGCTGGATCCCAAAGAATTATATCCGGTTCCAAACAATGAACGCGGGATATCTGTAATGTCACCATCCTTACGCCATCTGCGCAACACGGCCGTGCTTTGATTGTTATACCCAAGCATATCAGTCGTATTCATTTTGGTTCCATTAATAATTTGAGATCCTTGTCTGTAGTTAAAGAAGGCGCTTAATTTCAAACGTTTATTATATCCCACATTAAATCCAAACCCACCCGTAAGCTTCGGATTACTATTGCCCAAATACACAATATCCTTTTGATCAATCACACCGTCGTGGTTGATATCTTCATACATCGCATCGCCCGCCTGGAACACATAATCGACTGTAGGATAATTAAAACGCATATAAATCGTCTCGCCGTCTGGGCTCACGATGGCATTTCCTTGTGCATCTTTTGCTATGGTAGCTTCCTGATCTTTGTAAACGCCCAAATAGCGAAATCCATAGAAAGATCCATACGGATTATTCTCCTGGAAATAGGTGAAAAATGTTTTGTTTTTTAATGATGATCTAGCATTTTCGCGCGGATAAAGCGGTGATATCTCGCGGATCACATTTTGATTGTGTGCAATATTGAACGTAAAACTGACATCCCATTTTTTATTACGAATGGGCACCACGGTAAAATTTGCTTCCCAGCCATCATTATCCATTGTACCAACATTCATAGCCAGTCCACTATATCCAGTATAGGTCGGAATCTGAATATTGTCCATCATTAAATCCGTTGTTCTATTTTTATAAATCTCTCCGCCAAACATCAAACGGTAGTCGAACATCTCTACATCCATACCCAAATTCTGCTGTGTCACCGTTTCCCATTTTAAGTCGGACAACTCTATATTTTTTGAATAGACACCGTTTTCATCCAAATAAGCATAATCATTGGTGCTATATACATTGATATAAGTATAATCACGTCGAGGAGCATTACCACTGCGTCCCCAGCTTGCTCTTAGCTTAATATCTTTTATGGCGTTAATATCTTTCAAGAAATTTTCCCTTCCGATCTGCCAAGCGGCAGAGAAAGCAGGAAATAATCCATAACGATTATCAGGACCAAATTTTGAGTTGCCATCACCACGCAGACTTGCGGCAAAAACATACTTTTTGTTGAGCATATAATTTGCCTGGATTAAGGCTCCGATTGAGCGCGATTGTGTCGTTACAGATTTAGCGTCGCCGGTCAATGTGCGCGACGCAACACTTGGATCCTGCAGATAGGATGACGCCGTATTTGTTGAACTGAGCCCTTGGATCGTATACCGATAATCTGATGTTAAAAAGGATAGATTGGCCGTCAGTTGGTGATTGTCGCCCAATGCAGGTGTAAACAAAAGCCGGGTATTGGTACTCAGTGAAAATTCATCCAAATCGGAATCAGATGCTTTATTCACCGTATTTTCCGTAAAAGGCCGACCTGTTGCCAACTGAGGTAAAAAGAGTTTGGTTTTGTTGTTTCTAATATTTAACGCCAGTGTACTTACAAATCGCAAGGCATTGGGTATCAATTTATAATCCACATTAAAACGGGTTCCCAAAATATCACCCAACTGTTTACCAATCGCATTTTGAACCATAGAGAGCGGATTATATGTCCCTGGATAAAATCCTTGCGCCGAAGAAGCAGGATTAAATAGATTACCTGTTAGGTTCCCATATTCATCGTATTCCCAAATGGCCTGATTGGGCATCTTTCGATAAGCAATATCCCGTACATTAGCATGATAAAGATTATCATTGTCGACGTGGGTATATGAAACGTCCGACTGAAAGCCGATGCGCTCAGAAACTACATAATCTAGATTGATACGAGCAGATAGGCGATTTAACCCTGTTCCAATGGTCGTTCCTTCTTGATTAAAATAACCTATTGAGGCCAGATAGCGTGCTTTTTCACCGCCACCACGTACTTGGAGATTATGATCTTGAAAATACCCCAACTGTGTAATGGCATCTACCCAGTTGGAATTGTTACTATAGTTGTGATATATATAGGTATTATTCGGGTCGTACTGGAACTGCTGCGCATTGTCTGTCGTTGAAAAGACCCTACCCGCATTATAGAATTCTTCAGACAACAAGGTCGAGTACTGATCGCCATTCAATAGTGGAATAGATTCAGGTTGCTTTGAAATAGATCCTTTGAAAGTGTATCCCAACGTAGGAGCACTAACAGTTCCGCGTTTGGTTGTGATAACCAATACCCCATTTGCTCCACGCGATCCCCAAACAGCAGTTGCAGCAGCATCTTTTAATACCGAGATGTCCTGAATATCAGATGGTGCAATATTTAAAAGCTGCCCATATGCATTATCATCAGAAGTTGCAAAGTTGAAATCGTCCGGAATGGTAATGTCATAAGGCATACCATCAACCACAATAAGCGGGTCTGTTGCCCCATTTAAAGAAGATGTACCGCGAATCCGGATCTGCATCCCAGCCCCAGGATCGCCTGATACCGTAGTGATATCAACTCCTGGCAACCTTCCCTGCAACGCTTGATCGACAGACACTGATTGCATTTCGGACAGCTCATCCATGCTAATCGTTGAGATCGCTGCTGTATTGCGTTCTTTCGAAATCCCCATACCCGTACCGTCATTGACAGGTTTTGACTTTGAGATGACAACCTCATCAATCACATTATTTGTCGATTCAATCTGTACATTGATCGTTTTCCTATCCCCTACCGCAATCGCACCCGAAGATTTATAACCCGTGTAGGAGACCGCCAATTTCAAGCCTTGCATTCGAGCTCTAAGACTATAGTTCCCCTCAACATCTGTAGTCGTTCCGACAATTGTGCGGTTATCATTATCTTTTAAGACAACTGTTGCTCCGGCGATGGGTTGTTTTGTTCCCTTTTCGGTTACCTTTCCGGTGAGCAAAGCCGCATTATTTTGCGCGTAAACTCCTCCTCCCCAGAAAGTCATCCATACGATGCACCCTATTAAAATCAAATAGTTTATCTGTTTCATCATGTTTTCGGTTAGATTACAGGCCATGCTTTAAATATCCTTTGAGAGAATGTATCAATACGCGCTGTCCAAGTTGATTACTCTGCACGACATCAGCTTCAACGGTTCGATTGAGATTATCCATCACCTGCAACTTATTAACCTGGTTGACAGCCACCTGTATCGATTGGGCATCCCCGTCTACATTTTTACAAAGCGACTGAAAGAACCCCGTCTTCTTTCCATCGATTGCAAATGAATTGCGCGCAATATGGTATTGGATAAATCGTGTTACCTTATCAATATCCGCTTGCGCCGTAGGAGCTGTTGCGGTTGGCAAATCACCGTTTGCAACTGCATTAGCGATTGCCTCATTATTAGGAATCAACAAAGTATAATTCAATCCAAGTTCTATTCCTTTGACAACTCCATCTGTAGCCGAATAAAGTGTGCTTGCAATAAGATATTTATAAAATGAATTGAATGGAGAAGAGGTCTGATCCGCTCCAATATTTTTAAGATAAAATCCAATATTGGTATTCGATGAAGTCAATCCTCCGTTAAGATAGACCGCAACTCCATTTAATGGCCCCGAAAGGTTATTTCCAATGCTGATTGAATCAATACGGATTTGCTGTGTTTCCGTTGGTCCATCCAAAGTTCCGCTAGAAGACATTTTCATCTGGTTAAACTTTACATACTCACCAGCATAGCTTTCCAATATTCCCTTTCCCGTTAAATCAGGCAAGGGATCGTTTCCTAATGGAATAATATGAGCCATCAGCACCTCTCGCATTTCCGGGGTGCCATTTCCGCCATTAAAACGGATCGGGTCTGAGGTATTATAGGCATCATAGTCAAAGCCCATTTCATATAACTTCTGATCCGATACGAGGATCAATATATAACGAATGGTTGGAATCTTTAAGGTCAAATTCATGCTCATGCGTTCCAATGCGCGACGCATGAAGCTATATTTAGGATCCAATAAAACATTGCCATAGACGGAGTGGAAGACGTTGGCCTGTTGACACGCGTCTATACCATAAAATGCACCATTGCTCAACAATTTTGTCTCTTTGATATTGGCCTTTATCACCTTAGGCAGTTCACCGACAAAGTTTTGCGCTTGGGAGAACTGGGATGGCCACACCTGTGTGTTATACAGATGAGAATTTACAAATTCTGTTAAGACAGCAGGATTTGTATAAAAAAGATCTTTTAACGTGGTGCCTTGGGGATAATACTTCAACAATACACGTTTAGCGTAATTACTTACAGCCTCATTGGTAGGTACCGTGATCGAAAAATTATTGGTTTGGGCATCGTTGGGATCTTCCTTTGCATAATTTTCATTGTTGAGCGCCAAACCAATCCCTGCATATCCTTTAACAAATACAGAATCCTTTTCCCCGGTAAGCACCTCATTCTTCCGTGTTATCTCCGCATTATATGTATAAGAGGCAAAAAAATCCAGAATTGATTTAAATGTGGAGTAACTCGTATTATCGCGGAGGTATTGATCGATACTCTTCTCCGCAATCAAAACTTTATTCACAACATGGATATAGCCATTCTCTGCGGAGATATTGCTTCTTGCAGGATCAATTTCAGCTGATCCAACGTTCAACCCCGTATAGCTGCTGTTAGGATAAAATGACTGATAATCTATAGCGCCTAAACCACGCTGGTTCATGTAAGCATCAAAAAAATAGCTAATGTGTTTATTATTGTTATCCGTAGTTGCATAAGCTACATTAGGACCGCGATTTGCTGAGACAAAACGTCTAATCTTGCCATTCCCTAAATCCTCTTTTTCAACAAAGTCATAGTATACAGATCGACGCCGAAAAGCAAAACCTTGCTGCCAACCTTTTGCTGAAAAATAATCGTTCAGCTTTTCAAGTCGCTCACCGTCATAAATCATCGAAGAACGCACAATCTTCTCGGCCAGTTTCGCATCGATCTTTGATACATCACTAATACCATTTTCCTTCATAAATTGATCAAAGGCCTGATCAGTGGGTGCAAATACCGTCCAAGAACCCGCAGTCCCGAGTGTATTTTTATAGCCGGACAATTCAATGCAGCTCAGGTACTTCTTAAAGTCGCCCATTGAATCGAGCTGCTGGTAAATTGGGCTTGCCAGCCAATCGGGTCTACCATAGTAGGCGTCAAAGGCTTCCTTCCTACATGACACTACCGTAATCAATAGTGCAATCCAAAATAGGTTAAATTTGGATGATAACATAGTAAATGTATTAGGTCAATAATTTGGTTAATAATAAATTACGGCAAGTGCTCGTTGAGATACTTCAAATAATACGTTTTATGAAGCGAAAGTTTGTCCTTTTGCGGTTCATAATTGGTGTGACAAATATATGTCTAAAAGACATTTGCACCAACCTGCACTATCCTGTCTAAATGAGCAAATAGAACATAAAAAAGGTCGGACAAATACTGCCCGACCGTAACATTATATCAATACAATTTAATTGCCATCTGGTTTGATAACACTATTGATCAAACTTGGTGGCCAATACCAAGTTTTAAAATCATCTGGTTGCTGCGGATCAAAGCCCTGAAAATCGACGATATGGTCTGCTATCTTCAAGTTGTTTTCTTTAATTCCTGTGAGCACCATTTTAGCGATCTCATAGGCACCATAAGGATTGAAATGGGTATTATCGGCCAAATCATTTTTTTGATTTGGAAAAGTATGCGCGGGATAGTGAACAAATGCTCGTTTAGACTGCTCAACTCCTAATGCCTCGTAAAACAAACTCGTTTTCTGATTAAGATCTATCAAAGGCACCTGAAGTTCTGCTGCGACCTTCCGAGCCGCATCGGGAAAATCACCTAATGTCTGCAACAGTTTTCCTTGTTCATCAAATGCTCGCCGTGCTGTGGAGGTTAAGATAACTGGCAGGCCACCTTTTGCACGGAATTCACGTACAAAATAACGTAAACGATCACTATAGCCCTTATAAGCACCTGCATTTTCTCCTTTTTCCTTTTGATCATTGTGCCCAAATTCAATAAATAAATAATCTCCGGGCTTGGCGACAGAGAGAATTTTTTCCAATCTTTTTGAGGACAAAAACGAACTTAGTGCTAGTCCAGATTCCGCATGATTAGCAATGGCCACACCTGCATCAAAAAATCGAGGAATCATTTGTCCCCAAGACGCCCAGGGCTCATCCTCTTGATTAACTACCGTCGAGTTCCCCGCTAAAAATACAGTCGGGACATTGCTTACTGACTCGATTCGAATGGTCGAAATACAATTTGTTTGCTGGAACTCCAAAGTCAACTTATTATCCCAGTCGAGTTTTTGCAGCTCCCTTGGCTTCTTCAATGCTACAGTTTCGCCAGAAGCAATCTTTGGATCTTTGATATGTACAATAAAGGTCCTCTCTAAAGATCTATTACGTAATACCTCTTGGTTTTCGATCTGCAGCCTCCGGGATTCAGACCGTACAGTACTGCGGTAAGGCTTATCGTTCAAACCCTGATAGGTAATCGTAATTTTATAATTGCCTTCAGGAACCCTTACCGAAAAATAAAATGGCTTTTCGCTGAAAAGGCTTTTATTCTTTGAATCAATCCTGACATCTTGTTCTGTTGAAAATTCAAAACCATACCCTTGCTTATCCTTATAGGCTTGTGCTTCCCTTAAAGAAATTACAGTCTGGTTTTTCTTAGTACCACCAAAGCGAAATTCCCTGACAATCTGTTCGGCAAATAAAACATGGCAACAGACCTGTATAAAAAATGTGATCGTTAAGATTAGTCTCTTCATCTCTAAGTTTTATTAATTTAGGAGACTCAAATATAATTTTTCCAATTGGTCAGACCACCCTGCGCTTACCTGTGCCTCCCTTTTGCCAACAGTTCAGGACAGCTAATCGCCCAATTTTCCGCACCTTTAATCATCATATAATAATTGGTATAATTATTCTTAATTTTAGGTTTTTAATAAAAGGTTTCCTCACGCCCGTTTGGAAACTTTTTATTTTTTAACACAGGTCGTAACCATATATATACACTCCTACCAATATATTAGAAAATGACTCCACAGATACCAACAGCAATGAAAGCGAACAGAAGGTTCTTTCTAACCAATAACATCAGACACTTTCAAAAAAAATAGGCCAGGCAAAAATCGCCTGACCTCTCACGATAACTAATAAAAAAACTAAATTCTTATCCCTATTATTGAAATTAATGTATTTTTTTGCCTGCCCTAAAATAACGGAGTTCAATAATGTCATTTGGAATAGGCTGCTTATTCCAATGATCGTGAATAACCAGAGCTGCTCCAAGTGCCGTAGCTTGTGCCATTGATGCACCAAAAACTTCACTATTTGGAAAAGCTTGCGCTAATAACGTCATATAAATTACATTACGGCTAAATCCACCATCTACAAATATCCGTTGTACACCATTCTTTTGAAGAATCAAAGATGTCGCTTTTATCTGAGCCTTTACGAGATGCATCATCAAGACATGATACGCCTCAATATGATTATTGAAATGTGTCAAATCTATCGAAGCAAATGCATCCAATTGGTCCGATACCTCCATCACTTGATATTTTTCAATAATTTCCCAATCGAGGCCAATCTGTTTGAATTTTCCAGTTGACACTTGAAAAAATTGAGCAATACGTTTGACTTGCTCTTCATGCTCATAACCGGCAAATAACCGCGATGCTTTTACAGACCGACCTGTATAGGTCATATACATCAAGCAATCTTGATTCAATTCATCTTTTGTTAAGGATTCTGTATTAAACGGATTGAATGAAATACACCAAGTCCCCGTTGAAATCAATACAAAAGGTTCATGAAAATTGAGCAGGTAAGGAATCAAAGCCGAAGAACTATCGTGCAGCCCACTTCCAACTAGATAACCACTTCCTGGAAACGTTGCCCTGAAGAGCTGATCTCCTTGAACGATAGGAGCCATTTTTTGCAGAATGCCTGTATCAAAAACCCACTGATGGTAATTATTTTTCTTAAAATCCCACAACGCTGTATGGCAACCTATACTTGTCATATCGGCATAGGGTTGTCCTGAAATTAAATAACTCAAATATTGTGGAAGATGTAATGCCCATTTGACTTCCTTAAATAGCGCTGGCTTTAGTTTAAACAAACGATAGATCTGTAGCCCAGAATTAAGACTTCCCAAACTCGGAGACGAAGTTTCCAATGCGAATCTATCTTTTCCACCATATTGTGCATAGAATGACTCCAGCAGTTTTTTGGGATATTCCTTTAAATAGTTATATAATGGTGTTAAAGGCCGCCCATCTTTATCAATGTAGACAAAACTCGCACCATATGAAGTAAAATTAATCGCCTTAATCTCAAACTCACCTTTCCGAAAGACTTCATGTAAGGAGTCAAAAACAGACAAACGTAAACTTTCTAGATTTTCACAGCTATCACCATCTTCATCGGTAGTTTCTAAAAAACGAGCCGACCTCTCAAAAACAATCTGGTAATGCTCATTAAAGAGAAATAATTTCTTATTCGTCTTCCCGACGTCGAATATTGCAACTACTGGTATTGGTTTCCCCTTCATTCTTTTCCCTTGTTACAAACCGGTAGCTACAGAATTTATTCCGCGTTCTTCGATAAGTTTACTTCGTAAATTTTCTTCGTTGAATAATCGAACTGGATTTAGTGCAGCACCACTTCTTAACCTTGCTTCTGCAACAAGAGGTCTGACATCAGTTCGAAACGCATCTTGCAAGATTTCCTGTGCTTTCACGATATCATTTGTCTGCTGTGCCTGTTTCAATGCTTTTCGATCAACTAACAAAGCCTGAGCATAGGCGATCTTAATCGCTTCAACTGATTGTAACAAATCGACCAAGGGATCTTTCAGGTTATGAGAAGCGTCAATCATCCAACCCAACCCTGTCGCATGGTCTATCCCATTCAAATCCATTCCATCGACCAATTCGTTGAATATCAAAAATAACTGATATGGCTTAATGCTACCCGCTGTTAGATCGTCGTCAGCGTACTTACTATCGTTAAAATGAAAACCACCAAGCTTGCCCTCCATAAGCAATAGAGAAACAATTTGTTCAATGTTAGCATTGGGTAAATGGTGTCCCAAATCAACCAAAGTATAAGCTTTAGGGCCTAATTTATTGGCCAATAGTAAGGATTGCCCCCAATCTCCAATAGTTGTAGAATAGAAATATGGTTCAAAAGCTTTGTATTCTACAAACAATTTCCAATCGTCTGGTAGGTGCTTATAAATTTCACTTAAGCTAGACAATGTATTTTGAAATGCCTCTCTAAAACTCAACTGTCCTGGAAAAGATGAACCATCAGCGAGCCAAACTGTAAGAGATTTAGATCCCAAAGCTTTTCCATAATTGATAACTTCAATATTGTGGGCAATAGCCTGTTCACGTACTTTAGGATTTACATGGTGAAGCGAACCAAATTTATAGCTGTATTCTTGTCCAGTCTGATCTTGAAATGTATTGGAATTCACTGCGTCAAATGCAATACCGAGTTTAGACGCCAATGATTTGATTTTTTCTGCATCCGAAGGAATATCCCAAGGTATATGTAAGGAAATAGCACCGCTTGATTTGTTGAGCGCGTGTAATAAGCCTACATCCGCTAACTTTTGTTCCAAAGTTCCGGGCTCACCCGCTCCGGAAAACCGTCCAAATCGAGTACCACCTGTTCCCAATGCCCAGCTTGGGATGGCAATTTGAAATTTCTGGAGTTTGTCCAAGATTTCCTCTGTGTCTGAAATATCTGCCGACACATAGTCAAATGCTCTTTTATGTTTTTCCTTTAATTGGTTATTGTGCTGATCTATAATTTGCGTATCAAGAATCATAATATTACTGGTTATCGTATAAAAATTCGAAAGGTGTCGCGCACATTTTTCCCTTTCTGAGCGCGACACCTAAGATATAAAAATTAGCGTACAAACGCCATGGCAACACCTCCGTCAACGTTTAAAACATTTCCTGTAGATTTGTTCAATAGTCCTCCCACAAAAGCGAAACAGGCGTTCGCAATATCCTCAGGAAGAATGACCTGATTCAACAAGGTCCGTTTCGCATAATAGGCTGGCAATTCGGCAACTGTGATACCATAGGCTTTAGCACGGCCTTCTGCCCAGCCACCAGCCCAAATATTGCTATCTGAAATAACCGCATCGGGATTGACAACATTGACACGTACTCCTGCTGGCCCTAATTCTGCCGCACACAAACGACTTAAGTGTAGCTGTGCTCCTTTTGCACTCCCATAGCCAGTATTGTTCGGACCACTAACCAAAGCATTTTTGCTAACAATATTAATGATATCTCCCCCGATTTCCTGTGCTTTTAATACAGAAGTAACTCCTTGCGTAACTAGAAATTGCCCTTTTACTAATACGTTGTACAACAAATCCCAATCTTTCTCTGTATGATCTTCGATTGTTTTGGAAATTGACAGTCCAGCATTATTAACGATAATATCAATACCTCCAAAAGCTAAAGCAGCTTCTTTCAACGCTTCTTTAATTGATTCTGCGTTCGTTACATCCAAAATCGTCGTAATAACGGAATCCTTCCCAAAATCGGTAATAAATTCGACTTTACTTGATTCCAGGCGCTCGGTATTGATATCATTTAAGATGATTACGGCGCCTTCTTGAGCCATCTTTTTAGCGATTGCTTTCCCTATACCGCCACCGCTTCCAGTGACCAAAGCGATTTTTCCTGACAAAGCCTTTGGTTTTGGCATACGTTGAAGCTTAGCTTCTTCTAATAACCAATACTCAATATCGAATGCTTCCTGACGGGGTAAAGCGGTGTATTCACTTACTGCTTCTGCTCCTTTCATGACGTTGATCGCATTGGTATAGAATTCTGCTGCCACACGAGCCGTTTGTTTGTCTTTCGCAAATGCGAACATACCTACACCTGGGTACAGTACAATTACCGGGTTTTTATCACGTACAGCTGGACTGTTTTCATGTTTGCAGTTTTCATAATATTGCGCATACATGTCACGGTAATCTTCGAATAATGGCGTCAATTTCGCTTTGAGCTCCTCAACGTTGTCTAAATCTTCGGATTTATCCAAATTCAATACCAATGGTTGGATTTTAGTCCTTAAGAAGTGGTCCGGACAACTGGTACCTAGCGGAGCCAAACGACCTAAATCATTGGAATTGATAAATTCCAATACGCGTTCATCGTCTGTGAAATGCCCTATCATATGGCGCTCACTGGAACAGAAACCTCTTAAAACCGGCGCCAGTTTAGCCGCTTGTGCAGTTCTTTCTTCCTTGCCCAAGCTAATCACTTTTTGTCCACCAAAGACAGGTGCTTTTTTACCATAATTCTGCTCAAGATATTCTGCACAGGCTTCAATGACATCCAACGAATTAACATAACATTCGTATGCTGTATCGCCCCAGGTAAACAAACCATGAGAGCCTAACATAATACCTCGGATTCCTGGATTCTCCTCCAAACAAGCTCTTAACTGCAGGCCTAAATCAAATCCCGGTCGTTGCCAGTCTACCCAGCCGATGGTCCCATTAAAAAGCTCTTGCGTGATTGTCTTTCCATCTTTGGCCGCGGCAATGGCAATTGCCGCATCGGGATGTAAGTGGTCGATATGTTTGAATGGCAGGAATCCATGCAATGGTGTATCAATAGATGGAGCTTTAGATGCTAGATCATAGATACAGTGATTAAATAATTCAACCATTTCATCTTCGTGATCTAATCCACGATAGACATTTTCCAAATTACGTAGACGTTGGAGATACAAAGCCGCCAAACCGGATTTTTTCAAAGTTCCGATATCACCTCCTGAGCCTTTGATCCACATCACCTCCACTTCTTCACCTGTCAAAGGATCTTTTTCAGAAACTTTGCACGAGGTATTTCCCCCGCCATAATTTGTGATCCTTAAATCTGCACCTAAAATATTCGAACGATATAACAGTAAAGCTACTTCATCACCGCTTAGTGCCTGAGCTTTCTCATCGTCCCATAAGTAATTGACATGTTTGTACGTTTTCACTTCTTCTATATTTATTTAAATATTAATTTTCTAATGTCTTTGCAAACCCCACAATGCAAATAGAGATGATAATGGTTACAATTCCTCCGATTATAGAACGATAAGTCGCACGATCCACACCTTTCCATTCCTTGAGTGCAACACCCCAAGCATTTGAAATGAGAATGATAAATGCCATATGCAAGATCCAGGAGCTGGCTCCATTTCCTAAACGGCTTTCGCCCATACCATAAAAGAAAAACTGCAGATACCAAGTCGTTCCCGCTATCGCACATAAAAGGAAATTTTTGCCTTTTGGCACATCGGACTTTGTATAATCCCCAAAAGTTCTATTCTTAAACAATAAGTAAAGGCACCAAAGAAAGTTCGTCACAAAGCCACCCCAAAGGATTACAATATAGGTGACGTTATTTTGATAGAGAAATTCTCCTTGATTTGGATGAGTAGCCTTCCATAAGTTGTTAGCCACATCAGCCATCGGCTTTCCAGCCTCTATTCCAAAATTGAAACAAGCACTTAATATCCCCGATATAATAGCCACAACGATACCCAATCCAAAATTGTAATCAGACTTGCTTTCAGATGATAATGCAGATAAATGCTTCTCCTTTGACACTCCAGCCTTCCCACATAAAAACACACCAAGCACACACACCAAAAGTCCTATGAGAATACAAATACCGGAATGTGTTGTAAAAAAATAGTCTATACCATGTTTGCCTGCAGTCTTATTGAAAAAATAATAAATACTTGGCATCAAGGATCCAAAAACCATGCTAAGTCCCAAAATGATACTACTTCCCAAAGATACACCGAGGTAACGTACACCAAGTCCATAGGTCAGTCCCCCAATCCCCCAGAGTAATCCAAATAAAAAAGTGTAGCCTACAATGGAACTATTCGTATCTTGGATAATTTCTACAAAATTTGGGATCGTCAACATTGCCGCTATCGGCGGAACGATCACCCATGAAAAAAGTCCCCCTAATATCCACATGGATTCCCAGGACCAGCCTTTCACTTTCTTATACGGCACATAAAAACTACCAGACGCGAAACCGCCTATAAAATGGAATATAACTCCGAAAACAGCATTCATTGTGTATCTTTTTAGGTATTACAAAAACTAAATTAAATGATTTGATGGGAGGAACTGTTATGCACTGTTATGCCACATAACCAAGACAGTTGCCCTATACAAGATAATTTATTTAAACGGCATCTACAGCTTACAGCAAATTTTGATTACTTTTAGTTACTTATTATAAATACTTCCTTGAAAAAATATTTGTTATTCATAGATACCGAAACATCCGGGCTGCCGAAAAAATGGAATAAAAAGTACACCGACAGCGACAACTGGCCGCATATATTGCAATTGGCTTGGATTATTTTTGACGAAGAACGCAATGAAGTTAAACGTACAAATAAATATATTTATGAACCGCTAATACCAATCAGTCCCGCTTCAGAGCAAATACACGGATTGACTCCCCCTTTTTTAATGAAGCACGGCGAAAAGAAAAAAGAGGTGTTGCGTAAACTGAGTCATGACATCAAAAAATATAAACCGCAAATCGTTGGGCATTTTCTTTCATTTGATTTGCAGGTATTATCTGCTGAATTCTATCGTTCCAATCTTCCGCTCCCATTTTGCGACTTAAAATACTTTTGCACCTTGCTGCATAGCAAAAGGTATGTTAGAAACCCACATATGGTCCATCTTCCGCTTTCATTATTACATGAATCGCTTTTCCTGGCTCTTCCCGAAAATATACACGATGCGGAGAAAGATGCTGAGATCACAGCGAAATGTTATTTTGAAATGATCCAACGAAAGGATCTCTCCGATCAAGAAATTCTAAACCAACAAACTGAGTTCGATAATCTTTTTTAATGCCGTATTCATGGAAAAAAACGAATCCCTCCTATCCTTACTGAAATCGACCCAACCATTTCAGGTATTGCCCGAAACCCTTCAGCTAAGTATTGTCGATATACTCTATGAACATCGTTTCTCCAAAGACACCTTGGTCTATCGACAGAATATTACCGATATGGATGGAGTAGACTTAATCTTCGAAGGAGAATACGAAACATTTTTCTTAGATGCTTCAGATAATAAACGATTAGTCGAAATCCATCATATGCCTTATTGCTTTGGCGGTATTTCAGTCTTATTGAATCGAACAAAAGCGTTAAAATCTGTCATCGCTAAAAAAGGTACAATCATCTATCGATTACCGCGGAAAAATTTTATTGAGCTTTGTAATGCCAATGAAGAGTTCTTTCATTTTTTCACCAATTCTTTTGGAAAAAGGATGTTAGATGAGGAGTTTTCACACTTTGTAAAATCCCCAGCTTCTTTTGAGGAAAGCTACTTTGCTGCGGATCAATTGTACTCGCGAAAGATAGAACATATCACTTACAAAGATATTGTTGCCTGTACCGCTGAAACCCCCATTTTTGAGGTTGCAAAGATGATGGCCAAACAAAAGGTAAGTTGTGTGTTTATCAAAGACAAAAATGGTATCATCGGCTATGCTACTGATATGACCTTGCGGGATAATGTCGTTGCGCAACAAATCGCTGTCGACCGCGCGATTATCGAAGTGATGGACAACCCAATTGTTAGTATCTCTGATCAAGCTTACCTGTATGAGGCTGTACTAAAAATGTTCCGAACGAAATCAAGATACCTGCTCGTTGAAAAAGAAGGGAACTACGTTGGATTCCTAAGCCGTAACAGATTATTGAGTGAGCAAGGGCAATCGCCACTCGTATTTATTCAATCGGTCAAACTAGCAGAAACTTTGGACGAATTGCGTGAAAAGTGGAACAACGTTCCAGAAATTATCCATCAACTGCTCGGCAGAGGAGTAAATGCCGAAATTGCCAATCAGGTGATTACAACTGTAGCGGACAGTATTGCACTGAAAGTAATCGAAAAAGTAATCGAAGAGATGGGCGAACCGCCGGCAAAATTTGTCTTCATGGTGACTGGTAGTGAAGGAAGAAAAGAACAGACGCTGATGACAGATCAGGATAATGCGATTATTTATGAAGATAAAGCCAATGAACAGCGCGAGTTCGTCCGAGCGTATTTTTTGAATTTTGCAAGTCGTGTATCTGATCATTTAAATACAATAGGTTTCAGTTATTGTACAGGAGGATATATGGCCAGCAATCCCGAATGGACACATTCACTATCACATTGGAAAAACAACTACAAAAAATGGATCGAGGAAAGCATCCCCGAAAATGCAATTAAGTTCTCCACATTCTTTGACTGCCGACGATTATATGGCGACCAAGAGATTATAGATCAACTTAAAGAGTTCCTCAATGTCGAATTACAAAAACCTAATGAGCGCTTTTTTACATTTATCGCAAAAAATGCCCTACAGTATGAACCTCCCTTGACATTTTTTAAGGCGATCAAAACGCAAACCATCGGATCCTCTGAAGTCTTCAACATCAAAAAAGCTATGACACCTATTGTCGATTTGGTTCGTGTATATGCCCTGAAAAATCGAATTTATGAAGAAAATACAGGTGGAAGACTCAAGCAGTTACTCGAATTGGGGATTTTCACGCAGGAACAATATGAAGAATTACATCAATCTTATTACTATCTGATGTCGATTCGCCTAAAAAATCAAGCGAATCAGATTCGGATAGCCAAACTTAGCCCAAACAATTATGTACCGATGGACAGCTTGACAAATATTGAAAAGGCAACCATTAAGGAAATATTTAAAACGATCAATAACTTTCAGCTTGGAATTAAAGTAAAATTCACCAGTAACCTCTTTGGGTAATGGCCCATTTTAATGACTCGGTACGACTGGAAGAATTTTCCCATCTGTACCAAACAGCAATTTGTCCATACACACTTCGCGGTTATACCCAGCAGCTTCGCCCATCGTAATTCCCTTGGGATAGTTAAATCGATGATAAACAATGTACCATTCGTCTCTTCCTGACAGCTGCAATACCGAATTGTGCCCCGTGCCATAAATTCCAAGAGCAACATCTTTCTGCAAGATAAGATTATCTTCGGGGATTTGAATCGGTCCCAAAGGAGAGGTCGAAGTTCCATAACGAACCCGATAATTTTCGCTACGTGTATCATTTTCCGACCATAGGAAATAATAAATCCCTTTCCGGAAAAAGACATAAGTTCCCTCACGGAATGTTCTATCGGGAGTCAATAATTTGATCGTATTTTCCTTGATTGTCACCATGTCCTTATTAAGTTCGGCTACAGCAAGATGACCATTTCCCCAATAAAGATAACTCTTATTGGTTTTAGGATCAGTGAAAACAGCCGGATCGATCTCTTGGCCTCCCTTTACGCCATTTGGTTTGAAGTCTATCAGCGGTTTACCGGAATCCTTAAAAGGCCCGGTTGGCGAGTCTGCTACTGCAACACCGATTTTCTGAGCTGCTGTAAAATAGTAATAATATTTATACTCACCCTTGACTTTCTTCTCTGCAATCGTCGGCGCCCAAGCATGATGGTTGCCCCATAGTACATCTTTTTTTAAATCTAATATTACTCCCTCATCTTTCCATTCTATCAAATCAGTAGAAGAAAAGGTTTTGAAGTAATATCCACCCCAACCGTCAAAGCCATCACTCGTTGGATAGATATAATATTTCTTTGTCTTATTAGAGTACAATACATCTGGATCCGCATAAAATCCCTCCAATATAGGATTTTTCACACTGTTCAATGTGATATCAGCTGGTTTTCCCCAATGTTGAATCAATTTATTCAACTCATTTCTTGAAAGCGGTAAAATAGTGCCATGTCTAGGATGAAAATCCATATCAATCTGTTGATCTATTGCTTTAAAATGATCTAGATCCGGAGATTCACAAAACTGGTACTTCCCCTTTTTATAAATATCATACATCAAGATATAAGTATCGGATTGATTACGTTTAAAAATCCCAGATCCTTCCACTTCGTCTGCTGTTACCTGTTTATAACCCGGTTGTTCAACCCATTTTCCTGAAGTCAATGAATCTGTGATCGCCTGTTTTATTCCTTTCCCATTCCCCTCAGTTTTATAAAACAAATGGAATAAACCGTTTTTAACAATAATATCCCCATCTATACAAGATTGACCGTTTTTAGGCAAGAACAACACCTTAGGTTCGCCCTCTAGATCCGTAAAATCGCGATTAGCATAGGAATAATAAATCACATCGGGTTGATCTCCATATTTCATGGACCAGTAAACCATATATTTACCTACGCTTGGATCAAATATAGTCTGGGGCGCCCAAACCCTTTTTAAGTCTTTCTGCCCTTGATAACGCTGTTGAATATTAATCACATGATGCTCCCAGTGGATCAAATCTGTAGATTTTAACAAAACCATGGCCCGATTAGAATCCCATCCTTTGGATGCCGTCATATCCGTTAGCACCATGTAAAACGATTTTCCGTCCTCGGCCCGTAAAATATGTGGATCCCTTACGCCACCTGTACTGCTGATGCGTTTAGAATCCAATATGGGCTGATTATTGTTCAGTGCCCTGAATGTATAACCGTCAGTACTAATCGCAAAACATACGGCCTCATCCGCAATTGCATTACCTTTAAAATAGGTAAATAGATAACCCGCGAAATCTTTTTCCGATGGTCCAGCTTTATATTCCTGTGCCGATACAGAACACAAGGTAGCCATCATCAAACCAACAACTCCCATGAGGGATATCAACTTTCTTCTATTCATAAAAAAGTTATTTCATTTGTAAATAGCACATTACTGTTTTTTTTGCATCGACAAATCAAACTGCCAATGCTTTGCCAATCGCACCAGCTCTTGCTTTGTTATTGGGATGACAGCGCCATGTTTAGGCGAAGTGAAATTAGTGGATTTCATTTTACCTGCATTAAAGTGCCCCAGATCAACAAAATTTTTAAAATCTGTTGTTTCACTGAAGCCAAAATTATGGGGCGATATCCCATAGATATCATACATCAAAACCCATTTATTTTCTCCTATCCTTTTCCACACATTCGGAGCTTCGCAGGCTTCTGACTCAGGATCATAGAAGCGATCATCGTACTGATAAGGGCCATTTGGATAATCTGAAACAGCTTGCTTAATGCCCGGAACACCATCGTGGGCCACATAAAAAAGATGGTATTTATTGCCCACTTTCGTAATATCACCATCGATGTAATTTTTATTTGCTTTGGGGTATTGAAACAAAAGCTGTGGTTCTGATTCAAATGCTGTAAACTCCTTATTTAAATAGGCGTAATAGAGCTGATTCAGTCCATTGCCAAATCGCATCGTAAAATAGATCATCATCTTCCCGGTACGATCATCATAGATGAGTTCGGGAGCCCAGAAGGAGCCTACATTTTCCCAACCTTGAAAGGCTTTCTCCAAGTAGAGCTCCGTATGGTTCCAGTGAATTAAATCAGTCGATTTCATTAAGACAATATCCCGGTTGTTACCCCATCCAAATGCGACTCCGTCACGCTCCCATTCCGTATTTCTATAACCCTGCCTTTGTGCGTAGATATGTAAATCCGTCATGACCATATAAAAATAACCATCTTTTCCGCGCATGATATAGGGATCCCGAATACCTTTCTGCTGTGCAATGCTATCGCCGGCAATGATCGGTTTTCCTTTATTGATATCGGTGAAAGAATAGCCATCCTGACTTATTGCAAAATACAGCCCGTGGCTTTCATCCTTGAAATAAACCATCAGGTAAGCAGCCAGATCTGATTCCTTTACCTGTGCAAACAAGTTATGCGCAAATAGGATCAGGATAGTAAAAAGGAGTGTGCGGATGTTCATCTTATTTCACGGCCAATTTTATCAAGGTCAAGGAATAAGGTTCAAATGTTTCAACAATTGTCTTTCCCTTATAAGTTACTGTATTTTGTTTTGGACGGATGTTCAATGGTTCCTCGATACTGTTACTCAGGTTTAGATTGGCGTTGGCCAAAGTGATTTTCTCTGCTGTCGCAGCAGGCTTTTTCTTCGAATCTACATCAAGGTTCACTTTCATCGGCTTACTATTGTAATTGACGACTTTCACGATAAGCTGTTGCGCAGCTGCATCAAATACTGCCGAAGCATATAGGCTATCTTTGCCAGCTACGAATTCACCATCCCGTTTGATCGGAACAATGTTTGTCCCTTTATTGGTAGCATATAATTTTTGTACTTGATAGCTCGGTGTTCCATATACCTGCAAGTTATCAACCCAAATTAAATCCGGTGACCACTGCCAGCCATCGACATGACCGAATAATGGCGCATAAGATGCCATCTCCACTACGTCACCATTTCGTTCCAGGCCCGTCATGAAAGCGGCTTCCGAGAGGGCCGCCTCCCAGGTACTTTTCCCTGGACCGTTTGGTCGTGTCGTATGCGAAGCGTATTCCCCTGCGAAAATTTTCACCCCATTTCTAGTGTAATTATCATAGCGATTGGCGCTCGAAAGAAACCAGGATGGTGGGCGGTAATAATGTTCATCAATGATATTGATATTCATCGCCCGCAGCTTATCATTTAAGAAATCAAAACGATCTCCTTCGGGATCAGTGCCCGAACTGGCAATAATTTTGATCTCTGGATGCTTTTCGTTTAACGCTTTCTTGAAGACGGCCAACCGTTCGATATATTGCGGACCCCAATTTTCATTTCCAACTCCCAGCATTTTGAGGTGGAAAGGCTCAGGGTGCCCCATATCCGCCCGTAATTTCCCCCATTTTGTATCTGTTGTACCATTAGCAAATTCAATCAGATCCAAAGCGTCTTGAACATAGGTATCAAGTTCGTCCAATGGCACAAGTTCCGCCGTATTAAATTGGCAGGCCATACCGCAATTGAGAATGGGAACTGGAGATGCTCCAATATCTTCTGCCAGTAAAAAGTATTCATAAAATCCTAAACCAAAAGTCTGAAAATAATCAGGTGTCAGACGATGGCTGAATTCGGTATTCCACCGGTTGATAATCAATTCCCTTTCTGTTATTGGTCCAACAGTTTTTTTCCATTGAAAGCGATTGGCCAAATCTTTCCCTTCAACAATACAGCCTCCAGGAAAGCGGATAAAGCCGGGTTTCATATCGGCAAGCATCTGAACCATATCTTTACGTAAACCCTTCGGTCTTCCTTTCCAGGTGTCTATTGGAAATAATGAAAGCATATCTACGTCTAACGTACCCGCCCCTGTAAACCAAACATTTAACTTGGCTTTATCTGTCGTTTGGTTAACAGGAAATTTGACTGCAGCTTCAGACCATGATCCGACGGGTTCAAGTGGAAGTTCAGCTGCACCAATAACTTTATTCTGTTGATCGAGCAGCTCAACATGGATTTTAATCCCCTTCGCTGCACTTTGGTATTGTACAGAGAACTCATATGCTGCCCCCGCTTTCACCCCCATTCCTCTAAAGCCTTCATTTTGTAGCCCTAATTTCAGATTAGCCGCATTGTTTATCCTTAAATAACGTTGATTCCCTTTACGTTTGCTATCATTTAGCAGCAGGTAGGTTCCCTCAGGGCCATTTTCGAGCTTTTTCCAGCCCATCCAAGGCTGATCAAATTCAAATGATCTATTCTTTACCAATTCAGCATAGATTCCCCCGTCGGCACCAAGATTGATATCTTCAAAAAAGACACCCCACATATGTGGGGATATTTTGCCTGTAGGTTTATCCAACGCAATATTCAATGTTATCGGTGACTGTGCCATTGCTGAAGAGCTCAAGCTCGCTAACAGTAACAGTATTGACACTACTCTTTTCATCCCTATATGTATTTGTTCATCAATAATTTATCATTTCAGGTTTTTACACCAACTCTAACAGCATAAATAGGGTAGCACGACATGACAACCCTATCAAAATTGGCTGTTATATTAATTCCAATACAATAACTGAAAATGCCGGAATGTCCACTTCAATGGCACCATTCACTACCTTTGCCTTATTGTACACAACAGGTTTAATTGTTGTGGGTTTCTTGAAGGAATTATAATCGCGTAGATTCTGTGCGGTAAGAATTCGGCCTGAAATTTTTGCAGCTTTCACTGAACCGAGATCCACACGTACCTTATTATTCTTTTTCGGATCAATATTTACCAAGGAGATATGAGTACGGCCCTGCTTGTCTTGTGACGCTGAAACCGAAACGGCCGGAATTTTTTCCTGGTTAAATTCAAAATCCGTTGATTGAAGGGAAATAGGAATTAACTTAGCATCCTGATGTACCTTATACATTTCCATCACATGATAAGTCGGCGTCAAAATCATATTCTTTCCTTCTGTTAGAATAACCGCCTGCAATACATTCACAGCCTGCGCTAGATTGGCCATCTTCACCCGGCGAGCATGATTATTGAAGATATTGAGCGTCATTCCTGCAATCATGGCATCACGCATGGTATTTTGTTGGTAGAGAAAACCCGGATTCGTACCAGGCTCTACCGCATACCAGCCCCCCCATTCGTCTACGATCAGATCCACAAGTCCTTTCGGGTCGTATTTGTCCATAATGGCGATATTCTTCTCCACGAGTTCATTCATAAACCAAGCTGATTTCATGGTTTTAAAATACTCCTCCTCCGAATATTGGGTCGCAGAGCCCTTATTATCCCAGTTGATCACTGCATAGTGATGAAGTCCCATACCTTTCATCAAACCACTCGGAATTTTCTTCATGAGTGTCTCCGTCCAATTGTAATCTGCACTATTAGCTCCTGATGCTATCCGATACAAACCACTTCCATTGGTCCAATCCGACATAAAAGTGGCGTATTTGCGATAAATATCGGTATAGTAATCGGCGGTCATATTTCCGCCACAGCCCCAGGCTTCATTTCCTACGCCCCAAAATTTTACCTTCCAAGGCTCCTGCCGACCATTTTTTCGTCGCCAATCCGACATGGGGCTTTCTCCTTTAAAATTCACATACTGTACCCAGTCGGCAAGCTCCTGTACCTCACCGCTACCCACATTACCCGCCAGATAAGGTTCCGCTCCAAGCAATTCACACATATTGAGAAAATCGTGTGTGCCAAAAGAATTATCCTCTGTCACGCCACCCCACCAGTTGTTTACGATAGCAGGCCGTTGCGCTTTGGGCCCAACTCCATCCTTCCAATGATAGGTATCGGCAAAACATCCACCCGGCCAACGTAAATTGGGAATGTTCAAATTCTTAAGGGCTTCGATAATATCTTTCCGGACGCCATCAGCATGCGGAATTGAGTCATTTTTCTCACCGACATAAAATCCATCATAAATACAGCGTCCCAAGTGCTCGGCGAAATGTCCATAGATATGTCGACTTATAATCTGCTCCTGTTGCGGCGTTTCTAATCTTACACTACTCTGTCCATACAGTAATCCAGTGGCCAGCGTAAAAACAACGCCTAATTTTAATCTTAGCTTCATCATATAGATTTTATTATTTCACACTGAATTGGTAGGTTGTTTTTGAACTATATTTTTCTCCAGGTTTTAACACCGTTGATGCAAAATTGGGGTGATTTGGTGCATCTGGAAAATGTTGTGTCTCCAAACAGAAAGCAGAACGGAATGGATACACTTTTCCTTCTTTCCCTTTAGGGTCAGAATCCTTCATAAAATTACCACTGTAAAACTGTAAACCAGGTTCGGTTGTGTAGATGTCCATTTCAATACCCGTTTTAGCAGCATACACCTGTGCGACCTTCTGAAAACCATCCTTCTTGTTTAGTTCAAAATTATGGTCATAGCCTTTTCCGATCTTCAGTTGTGCATTTTCATCTTCAATACGAGCACCAATACGTGTAGGTTTTGTAAAATCGAATGCTGTGCCCGCTACAGGCAAACTCTTTCCAGTTGGAATCAAGGTATTGTCAACTTCGGTAATTGCCTTTGCATCAATTTGAAGTTCATGATCCAAAATAGAAGAATCTCCGGCCCCATTGAGGTTAAAATAAGCATGGTTGGTCAGATTTAAGACCGTCTCTTTATCTGTTGTCGCCTGATAGGCTATGGCCAAAGCACCATTGTCCTCCAGGGTATAGGTAACCTCCATCTTGACCGTTCCCGGATAACCAGCTTCTTTATCAGGTGAGGTATAGGCTAATGTGATTGATGTCGAAGTGCTACTGGCGACATCCCACACTTTATTGTAAACGCCATTGGTACCGCCATGAAGTGAATTTTCACCATCATTCTTTTCTAAAGAATAAACCTCTCCATTCAGTTTAAATGATGCTTTGCCAATCCGATTCCCATAACGCCCTACAATTGCGCCGTAAAAATTATTATAGTTATCCTTGTATTCTTTGGCCGAATCATAGCCCAAAATCACATCAGTCAATTTACCGTCTTTATCTGGCACCTTTAAACTTACCAGGCGTGCGCCATAATTTGTCAATGTAATAGCGAGTTTGTCATTCTTGAGCTGGAGTAGTTTAACTTCTTTACCATCAATCTGGCTATCAAAAGCTTGGTTGGAGGTAGAGTCAGCCAAGGTCGCTGCTTGTTTACGTTGAGTTGATGAAGACTGGCAGCCATAAGCCAATGAAGCACAAGTCAACAAACCAATAATAATTTTCTTATTCATCTGCAATTAAGTTTTACCCCATCGGTCTGATGGAGGCTTCCTAATTTTAATTAGGAATGGTTCATAATTAGTTAATTATTCAAATGGCAACATTTCTACCAAAAACGCACATAGATAGCAGTCACCAACAATAAAGTCACAACAATTAATGCCAATACGGACGGTTCCACTTTAAACATCGATCGATCCAATACAAAAGCTTTTGGATTAACTTTTGGTCCAAATAAGCTGACAGCAATCATAGCGATCATAGTAAACACAAATGCTAATCCCATACATATCTGAAATGGAATTTCATAAACGCCCGCTTTGTTAAGATATGCCGTATAGATCCATGTTTCTGGTCCGAAAACTTTTGTTGCAAACTCGTTGAAAAATACCGACAATGCAAATCCCGTAACCAGGCCAGTAATGGCGGCTGCACCCGTAGTCCTTTTCCAGAACATACCGAGCAAAAACATCGCAAAAACACCCGGACTGATAAAGCCTGTATATTTTTGGATAAAAGTAAATCCTCCGGCGCCACCGATACCCAGCGCATCATTCCAGGTGAATAAAACAGAAAGTAGAATAGAGATCACAATTGTTATCTTTCCAACCCAGACCATTTTTGCTTCGCTCGCATCTTTATTGATGTATTTTTTAAAGATATCCAGTGTAAAGATCGTTGCGATACTATTTGCCTTTCCGGCCAATCCGGCCACAATAGCCGCCGTAAGCGCCGCCAGTGCTAATCCTTTCATTCCATTTGGCAGATAGCCCAATATTGCCGAGTACGCATTATCGGCATGAAACACCCCTCCAGGAGCCATTTCGTGTTGTAACGCGCCATTTTTATAAAGCACATAAGCAGCTATTCCTGGAAGCATGACGATAATCGGCATAAACAATTTTAGAAATCCTGCAAAAAGAATCCCTGTGCGTGCCGTCTTTAAATCAGCTCCCAAAGCGCGTTGTGTGATGTATTGGTTACAACCCCAGTAATTTAGGTTGACAATCCAGATCCCGGCAAGGTACATCCCTATTCCAGGCAACATCAGATATTTATTAATATCTTCCTGACTGGCACCCGGCCCTGGTTTATCGACAAATAGGTTAAAATGCTCCGGCGAATCTTCCATCAGTTTATTGAATCCCGCTAAGGCGTCTTGTCCCAAACCAAAATGTTCACTGACCAAGGTCAATGCCACATAGGTCGTCGCTATACCACCAATAATTAATACAACAACTTGAATAACATCTGTAAAGCCAATAACACGCATTCCGCCCAAAGTAATAATGACGGCAAATACGGCGAGAGCAACTGTAATGGTGTGGAAACTGTCGCCACCTCCGGCCATGCTGGAGATTGCAATGGCGCCTAAATATAAAATGGAGGTCAGATTGACAAAAACGTACAAAAACAACCAGAAGATTGCCATAATGAGACTTGTTGTTTCATTGTATCGGTTGTTCAAAAACTGAGGCATCGTGAAAATTTTGTTTTTCAGATAGACCGGAATAAACCAAACCGCAACAATAATTAACGCTACCGCCGCTATGAGCTCGTAAGCGGCAACAGCAATACCGACCTCAAATCCATTACCGCTCATACCAATAAACTGCTCAGCAGAAATATTCGATGCGATCAACGAAGAGCCTATGGCCCACCAGGTCAGTGATCCCTCCGCCAGAAAGTAGTCCTTGCTACTGCTTAAACTATTCGTCTTTTTACGATAAATCCAATAGCCATAACCGGCTACAATAAAGAAGTAAATTACGAAGATGATGTAATCTACCGTTGCAAATTTTTCCATATTTCCCAAATTGGTTATTATCAATAAGCCATCTATACCCGAAGAGCAGGTATAAATGGCTTAGGCTATTATTTACTCAGTAAATAATATAGTTCATTCCATTTCAATTGATCTTCGAGTTTCGCTACCGTAGTATCCTCGTCGATCAATACATATTCCAGTCCGGCAATACGTGCAAAATCTTCCAGGTATTCAGGTGTTAAGCTCAAGCTGTAGGCTGTATGATGTGCGCCCCCTGCCACAATCCAGGCACTACAACCTGTTTTCATATCAGGAAGCGGTTTCCATAACACACGCGCAACAGGAAGCTTAGGTAACTCTTCTTCCACAGCAACACCTTGTACTTTATTCACGATTAAACGAAAACGCGTTCCCATATCGACCAAAGAGGCATTCAATGCATCTCCGCTCTGGCCATTGAAAACCAAACGGGCAGGATCCGCCTTGCCGCCAATTCCTAGCGGATGTACTTCTATACGTGGTTTTCCAGTTGCTAAAGCGGGGTCAACTTCTAACATGTGTGAGCCAAGTACCATGGGATTCTGCGGATCAAAATGGTAGGTATAATCTTCCATAAATGCGGTTGTTCCCGCTAATCCTGCACCCATTACTTTGCAAGCGCGCACCAAAGCCGGAGTCTTCCAATCCCCTTCGCCGGCAAACCCATAACCCTCAGCCATTAAACGTTGTACCGCCAAGCCCGGAAGTTGTACCATCCCATGGAGATCCTCAAAAGTATCCGTAAAACCTTTAAAGTTTCCTTGTTCCAAAAATTTCCGTAGGCCAATTTCTATTTTAGCAGCTTCGATGAGGTTAGCACGATATTCACCGTCAGCTTTCACATTTTCGGCAAGTTCATAAGTCGCTTCGTACTCCGCTAATAATGCCGCGATTTCCGCTTCCGTACTCGCATTGATAACCGCTACCAAATCACCAATGGCATAGGTGTTTACAGCGAAACCAAATTGCGACTCTGCCTCTACTTTGTCGCCGTCCGTAACAGCCACATAACGCATGTTATCGCCGAAACGTGCAAATTTAGCCCCTTGCCAGTCGTGCCATCCCGCGGCTGCACGTGCCCAAACATTAATCCGTTCCAGCACTTCCGCATCTTGCCAATGCCCGGTTACGACTTTACGACCTATTTTTAAGCGGCTAACGATATGTCCAAATTCGCGATCCCCATGTGCACTTTGGTTGAGATTCATAAAATCCATATCGATACTATTCCATGGGATATCCTGGTTATACTGCGTATGCAGATGCAACAATGGCTTTTGCAAGGCTTTTAATCCTCTGATCCACATCTTTGCAGGTGAAAATGTATGCATCCAGGTAATAACCCCAATACAGTTTTTTTCATTGTTGGCGGCTGCCAATGTTGCATAAATCTCGTCCGTATTTTTTACGATCGGTTTATATTTTACCGCTACTGGAATCGCTGCTTGGGTATGTAAATAATTGGCTATTTCCTCAGCATGTAGGGCAACTTGTCGCAAGGTTTCTTCACCATATAGGTCTTGGCTTCCCACGACAAACCAGACCTCAAGCTCTTTTAAATTGATATTCATGTTAAATTGTAGTTTTTGCTATAGATTTTTTTATTACCGAAAATTATTGACCATAATAGGCGTTGACCCCATGCTTCCGTTCGTAATGCTTTTTGATCAGTGCAGGCTTTAATCGAGGCGCATTCGGATTGATCTGTTCTGTCAACCAAGCCATTTTAGCAACCTGTTCCAATACTGCACTGTTATAAACAGACTTTGTTCCAGTTTTACCCCAGGCAAACGGCGCGTGGTTACCAACCAGAATCATTTCCACCTCCTTATAGTCCAGCTTATTTTCCACAAAGTGATTGATAATCTGAAACCCGGTTTCATGTTCGTAGTTTCCGGCGATCATCTCATCATGCATTGGTGGAGCACAGGGAATATCGACGGTCAAATGATCGGCATGTGTCGTTCCGAAAATGGGAATATCCCGTTGCGCCTGTGCCCATGCTGTCGCATAGGTGGAGTGCGTGTGGGTAATCCCACCGATTTCCTTCCAATGTTTATACAATAGCGCATGAGTTTTCGTATCTGATGATGGCCGAAGATTTCCCTCAACCACATGACCATCGAAGTCTACAATCACCATATGTTCCGGTGAAAGCTCTTCATATGGAACCCCACTTGGTTTAATCGCAAACACTTCCTTACGGCGATCGACAACACTCACATTTCCAAATGTAAAAAGCACCAATCCCAGCTGGGGCAATTGCATATTGCAATGGTAGGCTTCTTCTTTAATTGAATTATACATGATTAAAATTTGAATGGTTAAACAGTAATGGCGAGCGATTCCTTTCCTTCGATGAAAGCTCCCAAAGCCTTGTAATGTTCATAGCGTTCGGCGTAGATGGTTACCCATTTTTCCTCAGGTATGTAAGTTCGTTCAAAACCTTGCCCCATTGCCTTCATAGCATCCTCAACCCGGTTATATAAACCAGCCGCTGTTGCGGCGAACATTGCTGCGCCAATGGCACAAGTCTGTTCACTTTTATGAATACGAATAGGCATATTCATCACATTGGCCATCATTTGCATAATAAAGGGCGATTTCTTTGCAACTCCACCTAAACCGATCAAGCCTTTTACTGGAATACCCTGCTCCACGAAACGGTCAACAATAGCCTTTGCGCCAAAACAAGTTGCTTCGACAATTGCTCTGAAGATCCGAGGGGCATCTGTTCCGAGGTGCAAACCTGTAATCGCTCCTTTCAAGGATTGATCCGCATCTGGAGTTCGACGACCATTGAGCCAGTCCAAAGCTAATTCAGATGTTGCCGTTACGGGAAGTAACGCAGCCTGCTCACTTAGACTGAACAAGAGTTTCTCTTCCAGGGTTGCTATCAACTGTTCACGCGTATGCGCTTCGATCTCTTCAACATCTTGTATCAAATTTTTCGTTGGCCACAGTAACACCTGTTTCAGCCAAGCGTAAGCATCTCCAAATGCCGATTGCCCAGCTTCCATACCAATCATTCCCGGTATAATTGAACCGTCTACCTGACCGCAGATTCCCCTGACCAACGTATGCTGAACCTCCTCCTTCGGGGCAACTAGCATATCACAGGTCGATGTCCCCATTACCTTACTCAGATAATATGGCTCAATTTGTCCTCCGACAGCCCCCATATGACAGTCAAATGCACCTACACCAACAACGACTGATGTTGTAAGACCTAATCGTTGCGCCCATTCTTCCGAAAGCTGACCAACAGATTGATCAGCAGTGTATGTTTCGGAAAACAAACGATCAACCAAACCATCCAGCAATGGATCAAGTGTTGAAAAGAAAGAATTTGGAGGTAGGCCATCAAATTCTTCGGCCCAAAGCGATTTATGCCCCGCTGAACAAACTCCACGCTTCATAGCAGACACCTGTGTTCCCCCGGTCAATAGAAAAGGAATATAATCACAATGCTCAACCCAGCTATATGTGGCGGCACGGACCTTTTCATCAGCCCTAAAAACATGAAGCAATTTGGCCCAGAACCATTCTGAAGAGTATACTCCGCCCACATACTTCAAATAATCCACCGAACTATTTTGATTGTGCAGGTTAATTTCTTTGGCCTCTCCAACAGCTGTATGATCTTTCCATAAAACAAACATGGCATTGGGGTTGTCTTTAAACTCGTCCAACAACGCCAATGGAACCCCGGCTGCGTTTACGGCAACTGGAGTAGATCCCGTTGTATCCACGGAAATTGCTTTTACAGCTGCGCCAATATTGTCGATTTCCGATTTGAGCAAACAATCTTTTATTGTTGCTTCCAAGCCTTCGATATAATCCAACGGGTGTTGCCTAAACTGACTTAAAGCAGCATCACAATACTCCCCTCTTTTCCAACGCGGGTAGTAAAATACAGAAGAAGCTATCTCCTCGCCATTGTTAGCATCAACCAATACCGAACGGACCGAATCACTTCCATAGTCCACCCCAATGACATACGATTTATTCATTTTTGCTGAATTTGGTTTATAACTTATAATTGTCTCTAACGCCTTATTTTTCAATCCCCCCCTTTCTAAAGTTCGCCTTGAAAAAATAATTAGTGTCAAATAAACATTTATTTTTTTAAATATGAAAGAAAATTTTCATATTTAAAAAATAGAGCTAACTTCATGGCAGCAAATTATGGTTAACCCGAATTCCTGACATAGGCGTATAAAAGCCTTTTAAAGGGATGTATCAAACAATTATTATACTTATTTTTAGCTATTTACTTTTTTACATAGTTTTGCTCGTGGAATAAATGGGGTGGTGTCAGATAAAAAGATAAAACGATAGACGATGGAATATTATAAAAAAGATTCAGGGATCCTTTTGGCAGTAGACTGTATCATATTTGGATTTAACGGCGAATCCCTTGAAGTACTTTTAATTAAACGTGATTTCGAACCAGAAAGAAATAAATGGAGTCTGATGGGTGGTTTCGTTCAATCTGACGAAAGTCCGGAAGAGGCTGCGAGCCGGGTGCTCAAACAGTTAACAGGACTTGAAAATGTATACATGGAACAATGTAGTGTATTCGGTGAACCTAAGCGTGAACCTAGCGACCGGGTTGTCAGTATCTGTTATTTTGCGCTGATTGATACGCAGCAATATAAACATATCCTCAGTGACGATTACGAAGCTCAGTGGTTTCCATTACAGGAGCACCCAACACTGATCTTCGATCATGATCAGATGATCGCTTCGGCACAGCACCGTCTACGCATGAAAGCAGCTTTGTATCCGATATTATTTGAACTGCTGCCTGAGAAATTCACGATTCCCCAGATTGCAGCACTCTATGAGGGGGTTTACAATATCGAGTTGGATAAGCGCAATTTCAGCCGAAAACTGCTTTCCTCAGACCTTATAATCAAACTGGAGGAAAAGGATAAGGAAAACTCAAAAAAAGGAGCATACTATTTCAAACTAAATACGGCGATCTATAAGGAAAAGATCATGTCCTTTTTACGGTATTTGCCAAGTTGGTCTATCGAATCATGATAAAGTAACGGGAAATGACCGATGGGAATTGGAATATATTTCACTTAACATTTTCGTTTTTTCAATAATTCCTTATATTTATCACAGGTATATCCTAGTTTTACAATTAGGATAAGCTAGATTAACGCATTTTATAAAATAAACAACATGAGCAAATTGAGATTAGCATTTATATTCTTTACGATTTTATTTATTTCATCACATACGCTATTGAAGGCACAAACTCCCGCTGCGGCTCCCGCCACTACAGCAGCACAACAGGATAATGCCTTCAAATACAGTCCGGATGGATTAAAAAAAGGAAGTTTGGCGAATCAATTTGACCACCTGAATTATATTTCGAAAAACAACTATGATTTCAAGATGGTACGAAAAACCAATCTTGATATTGTGAAACGAAATGTAATTGATACCGTAGCAAAACTCCACAAGGAAATCAGCTCTTTAAAATCATCTTCAAGCAACTATACGTCGAATACGAAAACTTTACAAGATTCAATTCAGGTTTTAAAAGATCAGTTGGCACAGGAGAAGGAAAAAACAGAAAGTTTCTCTTTCTTGGGAATCAATACATCTAAAACTTTTTACAATACTGTTGTTTGGACGATCATTGCGGTATTGGCAGTAGCAGCATTTATCTTTTTATTTTCTTATCGGAAAGCGAAAGTGGACACGGTGGAATTCCAAAAAACGGCCGAGCAATCGCAAGAGGAATTCGCTACTTTCCGCAAAAAATCCATGGAAAAGGAACAATTGCTCAAGCGCCAGTTGCAGGACGAACTAAACAAAAAAATCTAGTCCTGCTTTTCATAAAATAGCAGATTTATTTCGATCGACCTGTAACGAACCCTAGAGGCACTCCGTTACAGGTCGATTTTATTTAATCAGGTTCCATTCCTAAACGAATAAAAGATTCAGCGAAGTAAAGCTGTAAACTTCAAAAATACATAGCCGGATAAAAGAGAAAAACTATATTTGCAGGTATAGAAATCGAAACATACAGAATTACAATCGATAACATTTTGACCTACATTAATAAAATTGTAATTTAATTGCAAATTCTATTTGTTTTTAAAAACGAATAACCTTATTTTTGCTGACCAAAAAAGAGGCCTTTTATGTCTCTTATATAAAATTGATTAATAAATATTTAGTCCCTATAATATGCCCAAGATTGGTAAAATAGCGCAGATTATCGGCCCAGTTGTTGACGTCAACTTCGCCGACAGTGAAAATCTACCTAAAATTTACGATGCATTGTACATTCAAAAAGAAAATGGACAACGTGTTGTATTAGAAGTTCAACAACACTTAGGTCAGGATCGTGTACGTACAATTGCCATGGACGCAACTGAAGGTTTAGTTCGCGGAATGGAAGTTGTCGATACTGGTGCTCCTATCAAAATGCCTGTTGGTGAAGAAATCAAAGGTCGTGTATTCAATGTAGTTGGTGATGCCATAGACGGGATCCAAAATTTGAATAAAGAGAATGGTCGTCCTATCCACAACGTACCTCCTAAATTCGAAGATTTGTCAACTGAATCCGAAGTACTTTTTACTGGTATCAAAGTTATTGACCTTTTAGAGCCATATGCTAAAGGTGGTAAAATTGGTTTATTCGGTGGTGCCGGTGTAGGTAAAACTGTATTAATCCAAGAATTAATCAACAATATCGCAAAAGGTCACGGTGGTCTTTCTGTATTCGCCGGTGTAGGTGAACGTACACGTGAAGGTAATGACTTATTGCGCGAGATGTTGGAGTCTGGTATCATCAAATATGGTGAGCACTTTATGGAAGGCATGGAAAAAGGCGAATGGCCTTTGGATACTGTTGACCACGAATTGATGAAAGATTCTAAATGTACTTTCGTATTCGGTCAAATGAACGAGCCTCCTGGTGCACGTGCGCGTGTTGCTTTATCAGGTTTGACAGTTGCGGAATACTTCCGTGACGGTGATGGCGAAGGTCAAGGCCGTGACGTATTATTCTTCATCGATAATATCTTCCGTTTTACGCAAGCGGGTTCTGAAGTATCTGCCCTATTGGGTCGTATGCCTTCAGCCGTAGGTTACCAACCAACATTGGCAACTGAAATGGGTTTAATGCAAGAGCGTATCACTTCAACTAAAAACGGATCAATCACTTCGGTTCAAGCTGTATATGTACCTGCCGATGACTTAACTGACCCTGCTCCAGCGACAACTTTCGCTCACTTGGACGCAACTACAGTATTGTCTCGTAAAATCGCTGAGTTAGGTATCTACCCTGCAGTGGATCCTTTGGATTCTACATCACGTATCCTTTCTCCTGCCGTTTTAGGTAACGAACACTATAATACTGCACAACGTGTAAAAGAAATTCTTCAACGTTATAAAGAATTGCAAGATATCATCGCCATCTTAGGTATGGACGAATTATCTGAAGAAGATAAACAAACTGTACACCGCGCACGTCGTGTACAACGTTTCTTATCTCAACCTTTCCACGTTGCAGAACAATTTACAGGTTTAAAAGGTGTATTGGTAGACATCAAAGATACCATCAAAGGTTTCAATATGATCATTGACGGTGAAGTAGATGAGTACCCTGAAGCTGCCTTCAACTTAGTAGGTAACATCGATGATGCTATCGAAAAAGGTAAAAAATTATTAGCAGAAGCAGTTTAATCTAGATTATATCTAAGAATAATGAAATTAACAATTATCACTCCAGACAAATTAGCATTCGAAGGCGAAGTAACATCCGTTACTGTACCGGGCACTGCGGGTTCTTTTCAAATTTTGAAAGACCACGCTGCCATTGTTTCTACTTTGGAAGATGGAAAAGTAATTATTCAACAAGGTAAAGGTGGACAAGAAGTGTTCATTAAAGGTGGTGTTGTGGAAGCAAAAGACAATGTCATTACCGTGCTTGCTGAAGGAATTATCGGAGATTAAATCAAATCGATTTTATAAAATCTAAAAAGCTTCCGATAGAAATATCGGAAGCTTTTTTTTTAAAGTTTTTTTGACATTTTCTTCATTTTAGGAAGAAAATTGGCTATTGTAACAAAAAATAATTTTTTACACCTGTAGACCAATTTTAAATACGGTATACGACTAACAAAATATAAAACCGAATAAAACGAATTATTGAAAAATAAAATTTTACAAAAACAGATTTAATAAAATTTTATTCTAAATACAAAATTAGCACTTTGCCTATTGCCAATTATTGTAATTCCTGCTACCTTGAGGAAATGAAAATCGAAAGTTTTTATAGAAGCTTGAGATAGCATGATTTACCACCAATATTACAACAAAGGGAACTATTATACTTAGGTAAATTTTGGGTTATGAAATATTACGATAAAAACACGTTGATCTATTTAGATGGAGCTTTTGTAAAAGCTTCCGAAGCTGCATTGGATCCCTTTGCACAGTCACTGCATTATGGGTATGCTGTGTTCGATGGTTTACGTGCGTATAATACCCACAATGGACCACGTATCTTTAAAGCTGACATGCATTTCGATCGCTTAAAGAGATCGTGTGAAGCAGTTAACATTCCCTATCGTTGGAGCAACCGAGAGCTGATCGACATCTGTTATGAGCTCCTGGCCAACAACAACCTAAGAGAAGCTTATATACGTCCATTGGTATTGACTGGTTCAAATATGCACCTAACCTCATCAACCGAAGCAACCATCATGATGGCAGCATGGGAATGGGGGCCATATCTTGGTCAAAACCTATTAAAGGTATGTATCTCTGATATCAAAAGACCTAATCCAAAGTCGTTTAAAATTGACTCGAAGATCTCTGGGCAATATGTAAACTCCATCCTTGCGACAACAGAAGCCATCAGGAAGGGTTACGACGAAGCGTTAATGCTCGACCACGAAGGCTACGTTGCCCAAGCATCCAGTGAAAATATTTTCATCGAAAAGGATTTCAAAATCTATACCCCGCCAGTGAAGAATATCTTCCCAGGCATTACACGCCAGACTGTAAAAAACATTTGTAAAAAATTAAACTTCGAAGTCATTGAAAAGCAATTGACGATAGAAGACATTTACACTGCTGATAGCGCTTTCTTATGCGGAACTGCGGCAGAAATTATCGGAATCAAACAAGTCGATGATGTCATCTACAAAGAAGCCTGGGAACACAGCATAGGTGCATCAATCCAAAGAAGATATAAAAATTTAGTATTAGAGAACGAAAATTATGAAGTCATCATCTAACGGCGAAAACGGAATGAACAAATACAGCCGTACATTTACACAAGACGAAACGCAACCTGCTGCAAAAGCAATGCTTTATGGTATCGGTCTTACGGATGCCGACATGGACAAAGCACAGGTCGGTATTGCCAGCATGGGATATGATGGTAATACGTGTAATATGCACTTAAATGATTTGGCACAAATCGTCAAGAAGGGCGTTTGGAACAATGATTTAGTGGGTTTGACCTTTGGAACCATTGGCGTCAGTGACGGTATGAGCAACGGTACCGATGGGATGCGTTATTCGTTGGTAAGTCGTGATGTGATCGCTGATAGTATCGAAACGATCTGTGGTGGACAATATTATGATGGCTTGATCTCTATTCCTGGCTGTGACAAAAACATGCCTGGTGCAATTATGGCAATGGCCCGTTTAGACCGTCCTTCTTTAATGGTATATGGCGGTACTATCGCTCCAGGCCACTATAAAGGTGAAGAATTAAACATTGTGTCTGCGTTTGAAGCATTGGGACAACGCATCTGCGGAAATCTTTCCGATGAAGACTATGAAGGCATTATCAAACATACCTGTCCTGGTGCTGGTGCTTGTGGCGGAATGTATACAGCAAATACCATGGCTTCGGCAATTGAAGCCTTGGGAATGAGCTTACCATACTCATCTTCCAATCCAGCGATCTCGGAAGAAAAGAAAAATGAATGTTTAGAAGCAGGTCAACATATCCGCACGCTGCTTGAGAAAGATATCAAGCCCTCTGATATCATGACACGTAAAGCATTTGAGAACGCGCTACGTACCATTGTTATCTTGGGTGGTAGTACCAATGCTGTACTTCACTTTATTGCAATAGGCAAAGCCGTAGGCGTAGATATCACGCAAGATGACTTCCAACGCATGAGTGACGAAACCCCTGTATTAGCTGACTTCAAACCATCCGGTAAATACTTGATGCAAGATCTTCAGCAATTTGGTGGAACTCCTGCTGTCATGAAATATCTTTTAAATGAAGGGTTACTTCATGGTGACTGTATTACGGTAACAGGAAAAACGGTCGCTGAGAACTTGGCTGATGTTAAATCAATCATGGAATATGACCAACCAATTATCAAACCATTGAGCGATCCAATCAAGGCTACAGGACACTTACAGATTCTTTATGGGAACTTAGCAGAGAAAGGTTCTGTTGCCAAGATCTCCGGTAAAGAAGGTGAAAAATTCACTGGTCCTGCACGCGTATTCGATGGAGAGCATGATTTAGTGGCCGGTATTGCATCTGGTAGAATCAAACCAGGAGATGTTGTCGTGATCAAAAATGAAGGTCCTGTTGGAGCGCCAGGCATGCCTGAAATGCTTAAACCAACCTCCTTGATTATTGGTGCCGGTCTTGGTAAATCTGTTGCTTTAATTACCGATGGCCGTTTCTCAGGTGGAACACATGGTTTTGTCGTAGGGCATATCACACCGGAATCTTACAAAGGCGGATTGATCGGTCTTGTACATGATGATGACATTATCGAGATCGATGCAGTAAATAATAGCATCAATGTGCTACTTTCCGATGAAGAGATCGCGCAACGTCGTGCCGCTTGGGTACAACCAGTGTTAAAAGTTAACAAAGGTGTTTTATACAAATACGCTAAAACTGTTGCCGATGCCTCAGAAGGTTGTGTAACGGATCAGTAGAAAATAAAAACAGAGACATTAAGCAAATAGAGACCTAAACAATCGATGCTTAATGTCTCAGATCTAATATCTAAATACTAAAAAGACTGAATAATCAACAATAAAAAAATCAACGTAATGAGTACACTGGAAATAACAGAAAATAAGGCCGCTACAGCGCAGCAAACTCCGACACAAATTTCGGGATCGAAAGCTGTATTGGAGGCCTTATTGAGCGAAGGAGTTGATACCGTATTTGGTTATCCTGGAGGCGCAATTATGCCGATCTATGATGCCCTTTATGATTATACGGATCGTCTGAAGCATATTTTAGTGCGCCATGAACAAGGTGGAATCCACGCGGCGCAAGGTTATGCAAGAACTTCAGGTCGTACAGGCGTCGTCTTTGCGACAAGTGGTCCTGGTGCAACAAACCTAGTTACTGGACTGGCTGATGCTATGATCGATAGTAACCCTATCGTCTGTGTCACAGGTCAGGTCTTTGCTTCACTCTTGGGAACAGATGCTTTTCAGGAAACAGATGTCATCAATATCACGGCACCCGTCACCAAATGGAACTACCAAGTCACCGACGCAACTGAAATTCCAGCTGCACTCGCAAAAGCATTTTATATTGCCAGCACAGGTCGTCCAGGACCGGTATTGATCGATATTACTAAAAATGCACAAATGCAATTGTTCGATTACTTTGGTTATGAAAAATGCAACCACGTACGTAGCTATAGACCTGCACCACAAGTTCGTAAAGAATATGTTGAGCAGGCAGCCGAGTTAATCAACAATGCGAAAAAACCATTTGTTCTTTTTGGACAAGGCATCATTCTTGGAAAAGCAGAGGAAGAATTCAAAGCTTTTATCGAGAAAACTGGCATTCCTTCGGCATCGACTGTCATGGGCTTAAGTGCACTTCCAACGGATCATCAACTTCACGTAGGAATGTTGGGTATGCATGGTAACTATGCGCCAAATGTCATGACCAATGAATGTGATGTTTTAATAGCCATCGGCATGCGTTTCGATGACCGTGTAACAGGTCGTTTGGACAAATATGCCAAACAGGCAAAAGTAATCCATTTGGATATAGACCCGGCAGAGATTGACAAAAACGTACAGACAACCGTACCCGTATGGGGCGACTGTAAAGAAACTCTTCCGATGCTTACAGAATTGGTAACGGCCGTGGATCACTCCGCCTGGCTTGCACAATTCCGTGAACTTGAAAAAGAAGAAATCAAAGAAGTCATCCAAAATGAACTTCACCCACAAACCGATATTATGACCATGGGTGAGGTCATCAATGTGTTGAATGAATTGACAGGTGGTGATGCGATCATTACAACGGACGTCGGTCAACACCAAATGGTAACTTGTCGCTATGCTAAATTCAACAACAGCAAATCGAATGTAACCTCAGGGGGCTTAGGAACGATGGGCTTTGGTCTTCCGGCAGCAATCGGTGCCTGGTATGGCGCGCCAGAGAAAACTGTCGTAGCAATCATCGGCGATGGTGGTATACAAATGACGATCCAGGAGCTCGGAACGATTATGCAATTTGGCGCAAAAGTCAAAATCATGATCCTCAATAATGAATTCTTGGGCATGGTACGCCAGTGGCAGCAATTGTTTCACGACAGACGTTATTCATTCGTGAATATCACGAGTCCTGACTTTGTTGCTGTAGCGAAAGGCTATTACATCGACGGTCAGAAGATTTCGGAACGTAAAGACCTACGTAATGCCCTGAAAACCATGATTGATCACGACGGAGCATATCTATTGGAAGTGATGGTAGGTAAGGAAAACAATGTATTTCCAATGGTTGCACAAGGAACATCGGTATCTGAGATACGTTTAAAGTAGAATTTAACATGGAAAAACAAGAATATACCATCACCCTATATACAGAGAATTCAATCGGTCTTATCGGTCGGATCTCAACAATTTTTTCAAGAAGAAAAATCAATATTGAAAGCTTGAATACTTCTCCTTCTGAAGTAGAAGGAATACATCGTTTTACCATCGTAATCACGGAGGCTGAAGATGTTCTGCGTAAGCTTTGTCGTCAACTGGAAAAACAGATTGATATCCTCAAGGCCTATTATAACACCAATGATGAAGTGATCTGGCAAGAACAGGCGCTGTATAAAGTGCCTGCCGATGTTGTCAATGAAAAAGTATATGTAGAACGTTTATTACGTCAATATGGTGCCAATGTTGTTGTGATCCGCAACGACTACATCGTCTTTGAAACTGCAGGTCACCGCGAGGAGATCGATAAGTTGACAGAAGAACTGACCAAATATGGTTTGATCGAATTTGTCCGTGGCGCACGTATCGCCATCATTAAAGATAGTGCAGGTTTCCATTCCAAATTGGTTCAGTTTGAAGCCAAGGAACCATCGATAGAAATTGTAGAAAACGAGTATCTCGACAAAAGAGATGACGTATTTACGATGTAAGCTTTAATAGTATTATGCAAGAGACATTTAAATTTATCTTAAAGTCACGTCAAAAATTCATTGAATTACTTGACGGTCTTTCCATTGAACAGCTTAACAAAATTCCCGCGGGATTTAACAACAATATCATCTGGAATTTTGCCCACATTGTTGTCAGTACACAGACCTTGGTTTATGTCCGTACAGGAATCAAGGCCGATACGACTTGGGTGAACTATAACGAAGATTATAAAAAAGACACCAAGCCAACCCGCTTTGTTGAACAAGCAGAGGTTGATGAATTGAAAGAAATCGCAATCCGCAGTATTGAGCAAATTGCTGCTGACTATGAAAACGGTGTTTTCGGAGAAATCACCTCCTTTTCAACAGCAACCTATGGCTATCCAATGGACACCATTGAAGAAGTGATAGCCCTGACATCAGGACACGATAACGTTCATTTCGGTTACGCAATGGCTCAACGCAGATTAGTACAATAATTAAAATAAATAATCAACAACCCATAACAGAAAGAAAGTAAAACAATGGCAAATTATTTCAACACCTTACCGCTTAGAGAGCAGTTAGAACAATTAAGTCACGCTGAATTCATGGACAACACCGAATTCACGGATGGTGTAAATGCTTTAAAAGGTAAAAAAATCGTAATCGTAGGATGTGGTGCGCAAGGCTTGAACCAAGGTTTAAACTTAAGAGATAGCGGACTGGACGTTTCTTATGCTTTGCGTAAAGAAGCTATTGAACAAAAAAGAGATTCTTGGAAAAACGCTACGGACAACAACTTTAACGTAGGCACTTACGAAGAGTTGATCCCATCTGCGGATTTAGTTATCAACTTGACTCCAGATAAACAACATACTTCAGTAATCAACGCTGTAATGCCCTTGATGAAAGAAGGCGCTACGTTATCGTATTCACACGGTTTCAACATCGTTGAAGAAGGTATGCAGATCCGTAAAGATATTACTGTCATCATGGTTGCTCCAAAATGTCCAGGTTCTGAGGTTCGTGCAGAGTACCTTCGTGGTTTTGGTGTTCCTACTTTAATCGCTGTTCACCCGGAAAATGATCCACAAGGAAAAGGCTGGGCTGAAGCAAAAGCGTACTGTGTAGGAACAGGTGGACACAAAGCTGGTGTATTGAAGTCTTCATTCGTAGCTGAGGTAAAATCAGATTTGATGGGTGAGCAAACGATTCTTTGCGGATTGTTGCAAACAGGATCGATCTTGTCTTTCGACAAAATGATCGAGAAAGGTATCGAAGCTGGTTACGCATCGAAATTGGTACAATACGGTGTAGAAGTTATCACGGAAGCCTTGAAACATGGTGGTGTAAGCGGTATGATGGATCGTTTGAGCAACCCTGCAAAAGTGAAAGCTTTTGAGATCTCCGAAGAATTGAAAGACATCATGCGTCCTTTATTCCAAAAACACCAAGATGATATCATGTCAGGCCACTTTAGCAAGACGATGATGGAAGACTGGGCAAACGGTGATGCTAACCTATTGAAATGGAGAGCTGAAACGGGTGAAACTGCATTTGAAAAAACGCCAGCTGGTGATGTTAAAATCAACGAACAAGAATACTTCGACAACTATACACTAATGGTTGCTTTCATCCGTGCAGGTGTTGAATTGGCATTCGAAACAATGGTTGAAGCAGGTATCAAACCAGAATCAGCATACTACGAATCATTGCACGAAACACCATTGATCGCTAACACAATCGCTCGTAAGAAGTTGTTCGAAATGAACCGTGTTATCTCTGATACAGCAGAATACGGTTGTTACCTATTCGACCAAGCTTGTAAACCTTTGTTGGCAGACTTCATGAAAACTGTTGATACGGATTTAGTCGGTAAAAACTTTAACGACAACAAAGATGCTGCGGTTGATAACGCACAATTGGTTGTCATCAATGAAATTCTACGCGATCACCCTGTAGAAATCGTTGGTCGCAAATTGCGTAAAGCGATGACTGCAATGAAAGCGATCAAAACTGTTTAAAAGTCCATACGAAATTATACATGCTCCAAAAATCATGAATATTTCGTAATTTAGTATATTGAAATCAAGGTGATATTGAGACATTTACAATATCACCTTGATTCATATAAAAATAACATAAGAGAGATTAAAAAATGTCAAAAACATTAGTAGAAAAGATTTGGGATGCTCACGTCGTCAAGCGTGAAGAAGGGTTTCCGGATATTATATATATCGACACCCACTTGATTCATGAAGTTACTTCACCTCAAGCTTTCGATGGCTTGCGTAAAAGAGGAATCCCAGTTTTTCGTCCAAAGCAAACGGTAGCTACTGCCGACCACAACGTACCGACACTCAATCAACATTTACCGATCAAAGAAGAGCTATCCCGTTATCAAGTTGATATGCTCACCAAAAATTGTGCTGAATTTGGTATTGAATTATATGGTTTGGGGCATCCATACCAAGGGATTGTACACGTTATTGGTCCGGAGCTGGGTATCACCCTACCAGGTAAAACGATGGTCTGTGGCGATAGTCATACCTCAACACATGGTGCTTTTGGAGCTATTGCTTTTGGTATTGGAACCTCTCAGGTTGAACAGGTCTTCGCAACACAATGTTTATTGCAGTCGAAGCCAAAAACAATGAAAATTGAAGTCAACGGTACGCTTCAAAAAGGTGTTGGGGCAAAAGATATCATCCTATATATCATCTCCAAAATCTCTGCTGCGGGCGGTACAGGTTACTTTATTGAATATGCTGGTTCAGCAATCCGTTCATTAAGCATGGAAGCACGTATGACCATTTGTAACATGAGTATCGAAATGGGTGCACGTGGAGGCTTAATTGCTCCGGATCAGATCACTTTCGACTATGTAGAAGGTCGTGAATTCGCACCGAAAGGTGAGGAATGGGATAAAGCCCTAGCGTACTGGAAAACATTGTATTCTGACGAAGATGCCATCTTTGATAAAGTGTTGACTTTTGATGCTGCAGACATTGCGCCAATGATTACTTATGGTACTAACCCAGGCATGGGTATGGGTATCGCGGAGCATATTCCAGCAACTAGCGCACAACCGGAATCAGAAAGACCATCGTACCAAAAAGCATTGGATTACATGGGCTTTAAAGATGATTCAACAGTCTTAGGCAACCGTGTTGATTATGTGTTCATCGGAAGTTGTACCAATTCCCGTATTGAAGATTTACGTGAAGTAGCTTCATTCGTTAAAGGCAAGCAAAAAGCACAAGACGTTGAAGTATGGATTGTACCGGGCTCAAAACAAGTAGAAAAACAAGCTAAAGAAGAAGGCTTGGATAAAATATTTGAAGCGGCTGGATTCCAGTTACGTGAACCAGGATGCTCGGCATGTTTAGGTATGAACGAAGATAAAATCCCTGCTGGTAAATATTGCGTTTCGACTTCAAATAGAAATTTCGAAGGGCGTCAGGGACCGAATGCCCGCACCATGCTGGTATCTCCTTTGACAGCAGCAGCAGCGGCAGTAACAGGTAAAGTAACAGATGTAAGAGAGTTGATCTAAGCAGAAAAAAATGAAAAAATTTGAAACTTTAACGTCACAGGTAGTCCCTCTACCTATCGAAAATATTGATACCGATCAAATTATTCCCGCACGCTTTCTAAAAGCAACTACGCGCGAAGGTTTTGGTGATAATTTATTCCGCGACTGGCGTTTTGATACAGAAAATCAGCCTAAAACTGACTTTGTATTGAACAACCCGACCTATACAGGGAAAATATTGGTTGCCGGTAAAAACTTTGGTTGTGGATCAAGCCGCGAACATGCCGCATGGGCTATTCAAGACTATGGTTTTGATGTGGTCATCAGCTCATTCTTTGCCGATATATTCAAAGGAAATGCCCTTAACAATGGTGTATTACCGATTCAGGTACCCGAAGAGTTTTTGGCAAAAATTTTCGAATTGGTGCACCAAAATCCGACAACAGTGATTATCGTTGATCTTGAAAAACAAACAGTCATGTTGACAGAGACAGGTGATCAATTTGAGTTTGAAATCAATCCATACAAAAAATCCTGTTTGATCAATGGATATGATGACATTGATTTTATCCTTAACCAGAAAGATTCAATCGAAGCATTTGAAGCAAACAGACAATGGTAGATCCTGTCGTCCATATTGCCAATTTAACCATTCAGTACGGTAAAGATACCGTACTGCACGACTTAAATTGGCAAATTTTTCCTGGCGAGCAATGGATCTTAGGCGGTCCGAGCGGTACAGGAAAAACCACACTTGCAAAAGCGATTGCCGGGCAATTGAAGTATGAAGGCGAGATCACATTCCACATTGATCCAACGAGCCCATTGCCGGCAAAAATTCACTACGTTTCCAATTGGTTTCAGTTTACCAATCTTGAAGGCGATCGCAATTTCTATTACCAACAGCGCTACAACAAATTTGCAAAAAACGATACATTAACGGTTTTTGCTGAGTTGAAACATTTTGCACAAGAAGAACAGCTTTCTTTTGAAAACGTACGTTCTTACCTGAACATTTTTGGATTCGAAAATTTCAAAGATCAGCAGTTGATTGAACTTTCGAGTGGCGAACATAAAAGACTGCAATTGATCAAGGCCTTGTGGCTTCAACCTCAGGTGCTCATTATCGACCAGCCTTATACAGGACTAGATGCACAGTCTCGGGAAGATCTCAATCAAATTTTCGATCAGCTTGCCGATAAAGGAGTTACCTTGTTGTTGATAAGTAATGATGACGAACAACCGGAATGTATCAATCGTTTTGCGGAGATTCAGCATGGTAAGATTGTTATTCGCCAAAATAGCAATGAGCTATCCAAAGGATTGCCCCGCACAAGAAAGGCACTCCCCTATTTTCTGCAACGAGCCCCTGAAGTAACTTCTCCGATCATGGTAAAAATGAACAAGATCAATATCTCCTATGGCGAAAAACAAGTCTTAAAGAATATTGACTGGGAAGTAAAAGCCGGCGAAAAATGGTTGCTACAAGGGCATAATGGTTCAGGAAAATCCACGTTGCTCAGTTTAATCAACGGCGATCATCCACAGGCCTATGCCAACGACATCCATCTTTTTGGCAAAAAAAGAGGATCTGGCGAAAGCATTTGGGATATCAAAGAACATTTGGGTATTATATCGCCAGAATTGCATTGGTATTATGATATGAATGCCAACGTTGGGCAGACTATTGCTTCTGGATTTTTTGATTCCATGAGCCTATACCAGCGATTAGGATTTGAACAACAGCAAAAGCTCGAGCAAATTCTCCATTTTTTTGACCTTAAAGAGGTTAAACACAAAACCTTGGGGTCGTTACCATTAGGCCAACAACGTTTGGTCCTATTGGCTCGCACGATCGTGAAGCATCCAGAATTGCTGATTCTGGACGAACCTTGTCAGGGCTTAGATAAAGAACAGACCCAGTATTTCAACGATGTCATTGATGACCTCAGTAAAAGTGGCCAGACGCTCATTTATGTAGGGCACTTCCAGACACAACTACCAACGTGCATTGACAATAAAATCGTGTTGGAAAAAGGAGAAGTAAAGGCTGTATCCGAAGTTATCCACAAAAAAGAAGCTTTATCCACATAAAAAATGTGGAAAACTTCAATTAATTCGAAAACAAGAACAAAAAAAATAAAAAGAGAATCAAGCTATCGGCAAAACACTGGAAATCAAAAGTCAAAAATAAAGACAATACAATAGGGCTTAGGCCTATCTTCCAAAGTTTCAATATACATATCGCTGATAGCTCAATACTAAAAATACAATGAAGAAAAATATTTTAATCATACCTGGAGATGGCATCGGCCAAGAAGTAACAACTTGGGGTAAAAAAGTTTTAGAAAAAATCGGTGAAAATTATGGTCATGAATTCAGCTTTGATGAAGCTATAATGGGTCATACTGCAATTGAAGCTACGGGCAACCCTCTTCCTGATGAAACATTAGCGAAAGCAAAAGCTTCTGATGCGATCCTTTTCGGCGCCATTGGCCATATCAAGTATGATAATGATCCTTCTGCCAAAGTAAGACCTGAACAAGGCTTGTTGAAAATCCGTAAAGAACTAGGTCTTTATGCAAATCTTCGTCCAATCCTTTTATTCGACGAGTTATTGGATGCTTCGAGTTTAAAGCCTGAAATTCTTCAAGGTACAGATATCCTTTTCTTCCGTGAATTGACAGGTGATGTGTATTTTGGTAAAAAAAACCGCAATGAGGACAACACCTTTGCGTCAGATCTGATGAACTACCACCGTTACGAGGTTGAACGTATCGCACGTAAAGCTTATGATGCAGCACGCACACGTAACAAAAGATTATGCTCTGTTGATAAAGCCAATGTATTGGAAACATCCCGCCTATGGAGAGAAGTGGTACAGGAAATCGCAAAAGAATATCCGGATGTTGAAACCGAGCACATGTTTATCGATAATGCAGCCATGCAATTGGTTAAAAATCCGAAGAAATTCGATGTGGTATTGACGGCCAATCTTTTTGGTGATATCTTGACAGACGAAGCGTCACAGATCGCAGGCTCAATGGGTATGTTGGCTTCTGCTTCCGTAGGTGATGGCACAGGCTTCTTCGAACCTATCCACGGCTCAGCACACGATATCGCTGGTCAAAATAAAGCAAATCCACTTGCTTCAATTTTATCTGCAGCCTTGATGCTTGATATTAGCTTTGGTCTACAGGACGAAGCTAAAGCTGTTACCAATGCTGTTGCTGAAACATTAAAAGCTGGTTGGAGAACCGGTGATATTGCCAACAGCAGTACAGAAGCTTCAAAAATCTTAGGTACTCAGGAAATGGGTGAAAAAGTATTGGAGTTTATTAAATAGTATACCCTTTTTAATTTGTAAATCTTTTGAATTAAGAAATTATGTTACACGATCCTAATCATCTTTACATTTTCGACACCACCTTACGTGATGGCGAACAGGTACCAGGCTGCCAATTAACTACTCCAGAGAAAATTGAGATTGCTAAAGACTTGGAAAAACTAGGGGTAGATATTATCGAAGCCGGTTTCCCAGTGTCTAGCCCTGGTGATTTTCAATCGGTGGTAGAATTATCTAAAGCGGTAAACGATGTTATTATATGTGCATTGACCCGTGCCAATCAAAACGATATTGACGTAGCTGCCGAAGCATTAAAATATGCCAAACGCCCACGTATTCACACCGGTATTGGTTCTTCGGACATGCATATCAAATATAAATTCAACAGCACAAGAGAAGAAATTTTAGAACGTGCTGTTGCGGCTGTAAAACATGCCAAATCCTATGTAGAAGATGTCGAGTTTTATGCAGAAGATGCTGGTCGCGCAGACTTGGAATTTCTAGCTAAAATGGTTGAGTCGGTGATTGCGGCTGGTGCTACGGTGGTCAACATCCCTGATACAAACGGTTATTGTTTACCGGACCAATATGGTTCAAAAATCAACTACCTAAAGGAGAATGTACGCAATATCGATCAGGCAATTATTTCCGCACATTGTCACAATGACCTAGGACTTGCAACAGCAAATTCTATCGCTGCCATACAAAATGGAGCCCGCCAGGTAGAATGTACGATCAACGGTATCGGTGAACGTGCCGGAAACACGTCGCTTGAAGAAGTAGCCATGATCCTTAAGGTGCACAACCAGTCGTTTGGAAGCTTAACGTCAAACATCGATAGCCGCATGTTTACGTACTTATCGCGCAAGGTAAGTGAAATGATGAACATGCCTGTCCAACCGAATAAAGCAATCGTTGGCCGTAATGCCTTCGCGCATAGCTCGGGTATTCACCAAGATGGTTTCCTAAAACACCGCGAAAACTATGAGATCATCAGACCAGAAGATGTTGGTTTGATTGAAGCTGATATTATCTTAACTGCACGTTCAGGAAGACATGCCCTTAAACACCATTTGGAGCGTTTAGGCTTCCATCTTGAAAAAGATGATTTAGCAGATTGCTATCAACGCTTCTTGGTTTTAGCCGACGAAAAGAAAAATATTTGTGATGATGACCTAAAAAGCCTCATCCAGGAAAAAATATAAAAAAAGGAAGGCTGCAGATGCAGCCTTTTTTTATCATAAGTACATTTTTTTAAAAGGATCCACATGACGCATAGCTGATTATTATTTTAGCATGTGTTCAGACGGTCTTCCATTCAAAATCAACTAAATTTAAACACTGTATAGGTAGAATCTCTCATATAACAGCAAATATCTGCGTTTTATTTGCTACCTTAACTAGGCAATCATCTAACAATGAATCTATCAACCTTAAACATCAATTCAGAAGCTACACTTGACCGCATCAAGTCTGTGGTCAACAGAACACCGCTTCAATATAATCGGCATCTGTCCGAAAAATACGGTGCCGAAGTCTATCTCAAACGGGAAGATTTACAAGTCGTACGTTCCTATAAATTACGCGGTGCCTACAATAAAATTATCTCCTTAACAGCGGAAGAGCGACAACGCGGCGTTGTATGTGCGAGTGCAGGTAACCACGCCCAAGGAGTTGCTTTCTCCTGCAATAAACTCGACATCAAAGGTGTGATATTTATGCCGGGTCCGACACCACGCCAAAAGATCTCACAAACGGAAATGTGGGGTAACGGTAATGTAGAGATTATCTTGACCGGAGACACTTTTGATGACTGTCAAAAAGCGGCGTTGGCTTACACAGAAGAGCATGGCATGACTTTCATCCCGCCATTTGATGATCTCAAAGTTGTGGAAGGACAGGGTACTGTGGCCGTTGAAGCTTTACAAGATCTTCCCGATATGGATGCTATATTTATCCCAATTGGTGGCGGTGGACTTGCCGCGGGAGCAAGCTATTACCTGAAGAGTAAAAACAAAGCGATCAAATGTTATGGCGTTGAACCCGAAGGAGCTCCTTCTATGCAAGCTGCTTTGACGCATGGCGCACCAATCGAGCTCGAGCATATCAACAAATTTGTTGATGGGGCCGCCGTTAAAAAGATCGGTGCAACGACATTTGAAATTGCCAAACAATTGTTGGATGATACACGCTCTATTCCTGAAGGAAAGATATGTACCTGTATCCTAGAGCTGTATAATAAGGATGCAATTGTCGTTGAGCCCGCGGGTGCTTTATCGGTAGCTGCTCTTGAATTTCACAAAGATGAAATTAAAGGCAAGAAAGTCGTCTGTATCATATCCGGTGGAAACAACGATATCGACCGCATGAGTGAAATCAAAGAATTGTCTCTGCTTTACGAAGGATACAAACATTATTTTATCGTTCGTTTCCCACAACGCCCAGGTGCGTTAAAACTCTTCGTTTCTGAAGTATTGGGACCTAAGGATGATATTACCCGTTTTGAGTTTATCAAAAAAACAGAACGCGAAAGAGGTCCAGCGCTAGTCGGCATTGAGCTCAACAAGCCTGAGGATTACGAAACATTGATTGAACGCATGAAAGAATATAAGTTTGATGTCATTGAAATCAACAAAGACCAGACACTATTTGAATACCTTGTTTAAATAATAGGTATAAATGAAAAAAGCCAGTGATTCATATCCTGGCTTTTCTCCTTTATATAACCCAAATACCTCACTTAAAGTCTTCAAAAAAAACTAACAATTCCATAATTTAAAAATCTTATATTTAATTGTTTAATCAATAATATACGCAAAATGAGAGTACTAATTTTAACAATCCTGACCTTAATAGGTCAACTTACCTTTGCTCAGACCGACAAAAGTAAACGCCCGAGTCCTCCAGACAACACCAAAGTAACCACCACCGATGGTGTCACGATCGACATTAATTATAGCCGCCCTTCATTGAAAGGCCGTCAGCTTGGTGTTGATATCGCCCCTATCGGCATTGTATGGCGTACTGGAGCGAATGAAGCGACCACCATCGAATTTAATAAAGATGTATTGGTTGAAGGCAAGAAATTAGCCGCTGGGAAATATGGTCTTTACAGTATCCCTGGGGAACACGAAACAACAATTATGTTTAATAAAGTGTGGAATCAGTGGGGAACAAAATATGATGCCAACGAAGATGCCCTACGTGTTTCTGTTAGCAATGCCACAGCAAGCAATTCACAAGAACAGTTTAAGATCAATGCGACTCCACAAGGAACTATTTCTTTGGAGTGGGGACAGTATGTCGTTCCATTTACGGTTAAAGCGAGCAACTAAACTCATCATTCATGTAATCGGTATGGTACGATCGAACGATTTTTTAATCAAACAACAGGCCTTCCGATTACATGATTCTTCTCTTCTTTCAGCTCTATTTTAAAGACTTATTTGCTTATCAATCCGCTTTATTCATCCCATATTTCGTCATAAAAGCAGCATATTCCACTTCATCCTGACACATCTTATCATACCAGTTCTTTTTGAGAATCAGCGTGGTAATACCCAATATCAGTATGCTGGTCAGTAAGCCCTGTCCCTGTTGAATAACAATATACATCGGAATTAAGGTCAAACAGCATTGCCATATAATCCCCACCCCAACATTAAATAGATCGCGCTTAAAGTGATTGTTCGCTTTAAGATCGGGGTATTTCTCCAACGCTTTTTGGTGAATTGGCCCCCAAAATCCCCAGGGGCGAACACGAACATAAAAATCAACCAACACCGATTCCTCAGTTGGCTTAGATAACCATGTTCCAAACAAGCAGCCCAGTAAAGATAGGACAAACAAAAAGGGGAAATAATAAAGCGGCAAAGTATGTGGAAAAAACTGAGGCAGAATAATTGCGCCGAATATACCGGTCAACATTCCCCAAAAAAATCCGGTCCCATTAAATCGCCACCAATGCCACTTGAGCACATTCGCGGCAATATATCCACCATAGAGTGCCGAAACGATCCACTGCAGCACCGAATTGATGTTTTGGACATATAATCCGATGATCGTGCTACAGACAACCACAGAAACAGAAACAATATAACTCAAACGAATCTGTTTTTTAGGCGAAGCCGAACGATAAAAAAATTTCAGCAAGACATCATTGACCAAATACGCTTGTGCCGCATTTATCGTTGAAGCAAAAGAAGACATAAAAGCAGCCAGCAGTCCAGCCAATAATAAACCTGTCAATCCAACCTTCCCAAAACGACTAATTGCTTTGGGTAAGATGATCTCGAAATCCATATGGCTTCCCATCGCTGTAAACTCATCCCGAAAGAACACAAGCGCTAACACTGTAAAACCCATGATCATCAGATAACGCGGGATCAGCAATATAACAGATACTGAACCACTCATTAATGCGGCCTCTTTTGGTGACCTGCAAGCAAGAATCTTTTGCATATCATAGTTGGCCGCGGGCCCAGCCATACTCATGAAAATACCTTTGAAAAGCATCATCATCACAAATATGGTAAACAGGTTGTATTGATCATCGGCTATTCTGTCCATAATAGAAGGGAGTACGTTACTCCAGTCCATATCCAAATGCCAGCCAAAGAAGGGAGAGTCCCATCCCTCGGGTGTATTGGCGGCCAACAACTCAGGACTTACCTGCTGCATTGCAATCACTGCGATTGCAATGCCAGATACAATCATGATTCCAAACTTCACCATATCTGCCCAAACGATACTATGCATGCCGCCAAGCATGACATAAAATGTGGTAATAGCTGTAAAGAATATGCCATATACCTGGGGAACATACATCGGGTCAATAGTCAACGGGATGAACCGAGAAAGCTGTTCCCAGGGAAAGAATACCTCCATAAATTTACCGATTCCGATAAATCCATAACATAGAAAACCCAATACCGCTACAATGGCGTATAAAATAACGATGGTGTAAGCTCCATCTGCCCCCTTACCATGCCCAAAACGGGTTCGGATCCATTCAGCTCCCGTCAAGACATTTGAACGCCGTAGCCATACCGAAAGGTAAACCATCAGGAAAATCTGATTAAAGACAGGCCATAACCAAGGAATCCACATACTCTTGAGGCCATAGACAAAGGCAAGATAAACCATCCACATTGTGCCCGAAATATCGAACATCCCCGATGCATCAGAAATACCAAGCATATAGTAAGGAAGTGACTTCCCTCCCAAGAAATAAGAGTCGAGATCCTTAGAAGCTCGCTTTTTAAGAATCAGGCCAATGACAATCATCGTCAGCAAATAACAGACAATGATCACTATATCTATTACGGAAAGTTCCATGAATATTCTTCTCGTGGTCAACCGCAATCTACAATTATATTTCTACTTCTCCAATTGGCCAATTACGACCGAAACTGGGTAATGATCTGATATTCCTTCGAGATCAGGACCATTGTGCACTTCGGCCTGCTGAACCAAAGGCGACAATCGCTCCGACAATAAGATATAATCTAGCCTTTCCGACACTTCAGCTAATCGGCTGTCACCCCAATTCCAGCCATATAGTGTTGCTGTAGGAAAACTGACCCGCTTATTTTCTGGAAATACAGTACGTCCGATACAATCATCAAAACCTGCAGCAATAAAAGTCGACAGCACACTATAGTCAAAACGCTGGCCACGCATATTGCCATATTCTGGATGCGCTTGATCCCAATTCAATAAATTCTTTCTCAGCGGTGCTTTATGTTCCAGCCAAATTGCATCCAATGGGGAATAAGCATTGAGATCCCCCAGGATCATACAGTTATTCAAGGAATTACTTTTGATATAATCCACAATCTGCTGTGCTTCTTTTAATCGATACTTCCAGGAAAAAGGACTGAGATGCGTGACAATGAAGTCGATATCTTTAATTCTAACATGCAGCATACCATGCCAAAACCCATCTACCTGAGCTTTGATCAAGGTAATCGGATACCGGGATGTAATCCCTACTGGATAGCCCTTCTCCTTGAGTAAGACGCTGTAATGATGTCCGTAGGATTCGGCCAGCTGTTGAAGATCGGCCTGTTTAAAATCAACCAGTTCTTCCAAAGCAACAATATCGGGTTGCTGCTGTTCCATCCAATGGACAAATTTATCCGCTTTTGTTTTCGTATGTTCAAATCCATTCCAGATATTGTAAGAAATTATCTTTAGCGGTTGATCGGCCTGAGATTTCACTGTCGAACACAGCAAGAGTAAAGCAATCACTCCATAAAACTTGATCAGATTTTTCATTTGTATACTCCTAAATATCGATTTTATAACTAACAATAAGCTTTATATAACTAATTAAGCTTTATATAACTAATGACAAGCCGAGCTATGCGATCTAAAGTAGAAGGTCGGCTTTCAATTTCACATCTATTATCAGGCTCGTTTCACATCATTTCGGGAACAAATTTCAGATTCCATGGTATATAGCGCATTGCGACCAATAAGCTGGAGGACATTGTCAACAGAAGTTGCCGAGCGAAGGTTGTCGGATGCTGTATTTAAACAATAATCCAAAAGTCGGTCAACCGAGGATACGGCAACATGCATTCGTGTATCACTCGATGCATAGTAGATATAAACCATGCCATTGGGATTCATAATCCATCCGTTAGAAAACAACACATTGGAAACATCACCGATCCGTTCTTCTCCTTCCGGCGCCATCAGATAACCCGCAGGCTCGGCAATCAATTGGCTTGGATCATCCAGACTGGTCAGATAAATATAGAGTACATAGCGTAAGCCTGCAGCCGTGCCACGCACGCCATGGGCGAGGTGCAGCCAACCTTTCGCCGTTTTTAAAGGTGCAGGTCCCTCACCATTTTTCAGCTCTTTAATGGTATGATAAAAACGTTTGTTGATAATTTGTTCTTCAACAACAACGGCATTTTTAATATCATCAATCAATGACCATCCAATTCCGCCACCACGTTTTGCTAGGATAAAATCATCTTGTGGTCGAGTATAGAGGGCATATTTCCCCTGCACAAATTCGGGGTGCAATACGACATTTCGCTGTTGACTGCTCGCTTTCAGATTGGGTAAACGCTCCCAGTGCTTCAAATCTTTTGATCGAATGATCCCTGCAGAAGCAACGGCACTGGAGAGATCCCCCGGAGCAGCTGCTGCATCGCGTTTTTCACTGCAAAAAATACCATACACCCAACCGTCTTCATGAGCAGTCAGCCGGATATCATATACATTTGTTTCCTCTTTATCCAAATCCGGAAGTACCAATGGCTGATCCCAAAAACGAAAATTATCCACCCCATTTTCACTTTCTGCTATCGCAAAAAATGATTTCCGGTCAGCCCCTTCAACCCGAACAAACAACAGATACTTTCCTTGCCAATAGAGTGCCCCCGCATTCATTGTTGAATTGAAGGTGATTCGCTCTAGAAAGAGCGGGTTTGTCAATGGATTAAAATCGTAACGCCAGGTCAAGGGGATATGTTCTTTGGTAATAACAGGGTATAAATAACGCTTAACAATTTTTCCTGGATTAGACAGTTCAACATTCGCTCTCTCCAGTAATAAGCGTTGTGATTCGATAATATAAGCTTGCTGACGTTCAAATGATTCGGCCATAAATTTAGTTCAGTTCAAAAAAATAGTTACTTTACAAGTTTTCGGGATAAAGCGGCATACGTGTCACACGATGGAATGCCGTACCGCTACCTGTAGCGACCTCAAGATCGAATATTACTTCCTTGGTTTTCGGATCAATCTCCACAACACGTCCGCCTGAACCAATAGAAGTTGCTACCCCCATTCCGGGACAAAATAAAACATGTCCAGTTTGCCCCAAATATTGCACGCCCGAAATGGCCTGTGAAAAGCCTTGCGTGCCGCGATCTTTTCCATAAGACCATACTTGCTGCACCGTTCTATTGGTCAGGTCAACCTTATATTCCACGACCCGGCTAAAGCTTTTCACCCCGGGAGCAAAATTTGATTTCCATTGCCGGTTATACCCATTATCGAAAACTAAAATACGATCCTTGCTCAGCGCGACAGGTGTATGTGGCCCCCAAGGCCAGTCAAAACCTGCAACTGCAGCATCCCCATTGATCACTGCTGGGTCTGTAATTGCTGTACCATCTTCGGCAATTGGCTTTAATAACAACGACTGATATTTGGTTCCCCAATTTTTATGTGGTGATATAATCCATTGTGTCGTTCCTGAGTGATTAAAGCTGAAAATCCCCTGATAACGCGCCGTGGCCAATAAGTCTTCGCCAATTTCTGTAATTGAATTATTATGTGCCCAGTTATTGGGGCTTTGCGAAAATGCTGGCGGTGTTATGCCATCGGGCTTGATATAACGCGTTGTATCAAGTTGCTTGGCAAGATCCCATTCATTGACTAAGACACCTGTTTGGGGGTTCAATTCGATGATAAAGTCGTTAATACGCGGTTCGCCATTAGTTAAACGGGCCGCAACTTTGGTTACATTGATCAAGAAATTACCATTGGCTGCTTCACTAACCTCATGGTGAAATCCATACCCCAGTTTCCCCAAATCCCACTGATTGATCAGATTTCCAAAAAGATCAATTTCAACGACACGTTGTTGAGACTGGTCACCCGAAATAAAGGTCCCTTTTTTGGTCCGCTTAAGACCTATCGATCCGGAAAACTTCTGTAAATCAGGCGATTTTTTCAACAGCAACAACCAACGCAATTCCCCCTCGTTATCAATCATATAAGGTAAAGAAGTATCTAGTTCACTCTGCCCCGGATAACTCACCAAATTGATCCCAGGCTCCATTTTCTCGGTTTGCCCTTTGACAATCTTCCATTGAGGAAAGTCTTGCACTGTTAGAGCTTGTGTGATAACATGTATCGTTGTGCTACCGCGCTCGTTACCTTCCCGGTCAGTAAAAGCAAGATCGACCACATTATCATAATCGGCATATAAGCCTAATATCGGCACGTTTTGACGTGGTGTATCATCGTTACATAAATGCGTAATAGTACCCAGTTTGCCATGCTTACCACGTACAGTTACCCGTACACGACCATAGGTCGGTAACCATACATTTACCATGGCCGACAGTGGATTATAACCCGAAGGATCCAGTTTAATATTTTCAACAATAAAATCGAGCGAAGTACCTTTGGTAGGTACCTCCACCTCCGATCCGTCGCTAAAGGAGAGTTTTGTACGCCAATGTGCCAGATCAGAAGTTATCTTGAGAATATCCTTTACAGGGATATTTACGGCTCCCTTCTCAAAGTTGAAAACATACTCTAGTGTATGCTGATTGACATCAAGCAACAATTCTCCAGCATCGATTTTGGATGTCAATGCCCGCTTGGAAGATAACTCATTCGTTGCTTCCCGATCTTTCTTACAGGAAAAAAACAACAGAACAAAGCATATAAGTGGCAAAATCAAAGTAGTGAAAAATCTACCCATCCGTTGTACTGCAATCATACATATTATTGTTTAGAAGAAATTTTAAAAAGTATTCCGGCAGAGGCATCTACTCCCCTACCGGAAAAAACTAACACTCAACTGTGGAATCGAGAATAAATTTTTATGTGTATGCCAATCTCTTAGTGATTTGCACAGAAAGGATAACCACTAGCTTGACTAGCAAGTATACATATGATGGAAAATTGGTCATAATCATTAAGTTGATAATTTCCAAAGTTCGACTCCGGCCCCCCACATTTAGATCCCTTCATTGGCAATCCATAAAGATATTGGCCAGAATTCGATCCTAAAAAGAACCCTTCAACTTCATAAGTTCCTGCTGGAATGTTCGTATAAAAGTTAACACCAGGCGCAATAGGATAATACAAAGTCATCACTATATTTCCATTTTGTTTAAGATAAACACCACAATTAGGTAATGCCGTACCGGTTGAATTATTAAGGTTTATAGAAACGGTATTAGCAAATACAAGCTTCTTTGTTTTTACATAATCCTTGCTATTTGTATTATTTTCATTTTCAACAAGTTTAGGAACAGAATAGCTACTTGCAACAAAAGCCATACAACACAATAAACATAATGTCAGATAATTTTTCATAATACTTTACAATTTTAATGATTGGTAAATTTATACGGATTAAGATTTTGACTATACTTCTTTATCGCCACAACGGATGCTGCTGAATCTTGGTGTTGGTATTAATTTCACTCTCTGGCAAAGGCAGATAATAATGCTTTGGTTGAAACTCGGCGGCACCTTGCTTTTTATTATCTACAAAAATCTGCTTCATTTGAGCATAAGGATACCAGCGTTTTAAATCGAAGAAACGATGACCTTCAAAGAAAAACTCAAGTTCGTTCTGGTGAATAATCTCTTTCATCAAATCATCCCCGTTGGTCCAAGTTTTATTGGCTAATCCTGCACGATCGCGAACGCGTTTTAAACTAGAAGCTGCCCCGGCAGTGTTACCATTCTTAGCACATGCCTCTGCATGTAAAAGTAGTACTTCTGCAAAACGTAGCAGACGGAAGTTATTGTTTGTATTTGCGGCGTCGTACATACTGTTAGCTCCGGATACATTTCTAAAGAAGTTGGTGTATTTCTTGATCAAGAATCGTCCAGGCTTATTATCTATCGTCGGATATACAAGACCTGGATTTGCTGAAATTTTAGCCATAGACTCTGACCACAACTTATCAAAAGAAAGATTGCCGAACCAAGCGCCGTCTGTAAGACCAGTTTCATAGTCCGAATATTTCCAGTAGAAGCTGGTATACATCCGTTTGTCAAAACGGCTATCTGATCCACTTGGGCGCTCCTCTGCGATAAAATCGCGAACAACGGAAATACCTGGTACCAACTTAAACCAAGCCCCTGTACCTGCCGGTCCCGCAAAATTGGGAATGATAAATCCTTGACGACTATTGGGATTCTCCGCCCCCCAAATGCCATCTGAGCCATATTTACCATCATATACCAATTCCCAAACAGATTCTTTATTTAACTTTGTATTGTCTTTAAAATTATCTTCGAAATTTTCGACAAGATCATAGTTGTAAGGAGCAGTTAACAGTGCCTTCAATTCTGTTTCGGCTTCCCCGTATTGTTTAGTATACACCAATGACTTTCCTAAAAAGGCAATCGCTGCTCCTTTAGTCACTCGGCCCGCTTCTGCTGCTGGACGTGTAACAGGTAAATTTTCTTTTGCAGCCTTGAAGTCCGCGATCACTTGTTTCCAGATATCAGCTTCAGCTGTCGATGGTTTGTTTTCGGGATCAACATCTGCGGGAACCAACAATAACGGTACATCGCCATAATTGGAAGCTAACAAAAAGTAATATACGCCCCGTAAAAAAGTAGCCTCGGAAATCAGCTCCTTTCTCTTTGCTTCGTCCATGGAAACTTTCCCAATATTATAGAGAAGCACATTGGCTCGATTAATACCATTATATAAACTTCCAAAATCACTTCCTCCAGTTCCCGGAGTATTTAGAAAGGTTGCATATTCCCATGTAAATCTTTCTTCCCCTGCAAGGAACCAAACATCATCAGCACGATTCATCGTCTGCCATCCCGTATAGGCGCCATAATACCCTTCCATTTGCCCACGGATAGGTGAATAAACGGTTGCCATTGCCGCCTGTACTTCAGCTTCATTCGACCAGAAAATCTCCGACACCGGTTTGTTTGGGTTCGTACGATTGAGAAAATCTTTGCTGCAGCTTCCCATCAAAAGAAGAACGGCTGCTGCTGCTGTATATTTTTTAATTGAAATCTTCATCCTTTTCATTTTAAATTTAATTGTAAACTTCCTGTAATCCACTAGAAATTAGCCTGTATACCAAACATAATAGTTCGCGCCAGCGGATACCGACCATGATCTGTACCAGCCGTCATTACTCCTGTCTGGCCGACCCCATTATCGTTATTGCTTGGACCTAAATCAGGGCTATAACCTTTATATTTTGTTACGGTAAACAGGTTGTCAGCAGCCAAATAAATACGCGCATTTTTCAAGGTTACTTTATTCAACCAAGTATTAGGTAGCGTATACCCCAATTCTATTGTTTTTAAACGGAAGAACGCACCGCTTTCCAACCAGCGGTCACTGACGCGACGTACGTTACCATTGGGATCCTCACGCGTATAACGCGGGATATCGGTATTGGTATTACTTGCTGTCCACGAATTCAAAAGACTGGTAGAATAATTATGCACCTCACTTGTGCTCTCTATTCTAGCACGCGTATAATTGTATATTTTGTTACCGTACATACCATCAAAGAAGAACGCAAAATCAACGCCTTTATAATCCAGTCCACCACGGATACCGTAGGCTAATGAAGGATAAGGACTGCCCATGTATTGACGATCGTTGTTATCGATCTTTCCATCGCCATTGTAGTCAACGAACTTAATGTCCCCAGCTTTGGCAGTAGGTTGGATTACAGTACCATTCCCCGATTTATAGGCTTGTACTTCAGCATCTGACTGGAACAATCCATCCGTTTGGATCAGCCAAAAACCGCCAATGGGATAACCAACTTTAGCCCAACTAATTACACCTTCACCTTGTGGATTATACCCCTCAAACTCCTGCTTATTTCCTACGGTAATCGCTTTCATTTTATTTTTAACGGCCGAAGCGTTCACACCGATATTGTAATTTACCTCACCAATTGCATCGCGATAGCTCGCTAAAAACTCGAAACCCTTGTTACTGATAGTACCCGCATTCATTACTGGTGAACCCGATTTTCCTGCAGAAGGTGGTTGGTTGATTGACAACAAGATATCTTTCGTATTTCGAACATAATAATCTGCACTGATTCTTAGCTTACTTTGTAAAAAAGCCAGGTCAACACCGAGGTTACTCGTCTCGGTCTCTTCCCAAGTTAGATTAGATGGCGAAACCCAGCTCGTTCCAGGGATTGCTCCTTGCCACCACGCTCCACCTTGGATATAGTTAATACCGTATCTCGTAACATTTTGTGTCGTATAATTGGCAATCTCCTGATTACCCAAGCGACCGTAAGTTGCCCGGATTTTGAATTCATTGACTGAATTTTTCGCCTTTTCAAAAAAGCTTTCGTTCATGATATTCCAGCCCAGAGCCACCGATGGGAAAACCCCATAGCGATGTCCATTATCAAACTTCGAAGATCCGTCTCGACGAACCGTTGCCGTAAATAGATAACGGTTATCATACGTATACATCACACGACCAAATTGCGATATCATGGATGCTTCCTGCAGACTTCCTGAAGTTGATTGCTCTGCTGGTGATGCTGCATCAATTGCATCCGTGCCTGCCGGAATATCAAGTCTCTTGGCACCAAATCCCCTATTTGAGTTTTCCTGAGAGGAGTAACCCGCCAATAAGGAAATTGTATGCTTATCAAAAGTATTGTCGTAATGTAAGGTATTTTCAATCAGCCACTGATTATTGAAGAAAGCGCTTTCATTCAGCGAAGATTGCAAAACGGCAGTACCATCGGGACGTCGATCAGATTTGTTATAATTTCTTCCTGTGGTTCTATTAATCCCTACATTCAATCTATATTTTAATCCTTTTACAAAAAGATCTGCCTCCGCATATCCATTGAGCATGATATCTGTCTGATAGACATGATTGGTATTGAGATTCAAATTACCAACGGGATTATCCAAATTTTTCATCCATGGTGCATAGGTTGAATATCCACCGACAACATTGGCATCATAAACCGGTAATAACGGATTTTGACGCAGGATATCTGTGATTACCAAATTGGCATATTGGCGATCACCCGATTTAATCAAGAAAGTATTTCCAACACGGAGATGATCATTGAAAAAATTAAAGGTATTTTTGCTGCGTACATTGAAAGATTCATAACCCGTTGTTTTCAAAATACCTTTTTGATTCAGATACCCTCCGGAAACACTATAGGTCGATCGATCGCCACCACCAGCAACATCCAGATTGATCTTATTCACGGGCGCTGTTTGAAACACTTCATCTTGCCAGTCGGTATTCGCATTGAAGTCTTTGGCTTGTACTGGTAGATATCCCTTTTCGTCCACAAATTTTTTCCATTGCGGTCCATCCATCAAGCTCATTTTTTTGGGTAGACTTTGCACCCCAGTATAAGCATTTAAACTCAACGTGGCTGGACTTGCCCTTTTACCGCCCTTCGTTGTAATAATCACCACCCCATTAGCCGCACGAGAACCATAAATAGCTGCTGCTGATGCATCTTTTAACACTTCCAATGAAGCGATATCATTTGGATCTACCGTATTGATATCGCCAAATACACCATCAATCACATATAAAGGATTAGTACTGCCCATCGAACCTATACCACGAATATTGATATTCATTCCTGCTCCTGGCGATCCACCAGCATTTGATACACTCACCCCAGCAACACGCCCCTGTAAAGCGCCGGCAGCACTTTTAGCTACATTCGATTGCAGATCCTTGCCCGTCACGGATGCCACTGCACCGGTCAAATCACTTTTTTTCACCGTACCATAGCCGATCACCACAACTTCATCTAATTCCGTACCCGACTGAAGTACAATACTATAGGTTGATGCATCATTGACAAGCACCTCTTGCTCCTTCATCCCCACGTAGGTAATTTTTAAGGTTTTGCCTTTCGCAACATCAAGTGTAAAAGAACCATCGGCATCTGTTTTTGTTCCGCTGGCGCTCCCCTTGATATTGACCGTAGCTCCTGCCACTGGCTTATTATCCGCATCGAGGACTTTGCCCCTCACCTTTTGGGATTGCTGTGCAAAGGCTAAGCTCCCATAAGTGGAAAGTAAGAGTAGTAAAGCTGTTTTTCTCATATTGTGTGTATTTAAGGTTTACAATAAATAGATGGTTTGTATAATATGTCTATACTTAATTGGTATTCTTCTATTGGTTTGTTTGACGAAATTAGAGAAAAGGAGATGCCGTAAATAGCAAGATCAACTCATTTGTATTGTACTTTTCATTCATATTTCTCCTGGGAAAAACACAAAAATGTCAACACAAACGATTGCGCAAAATAGAAATAACAATAAAATAGGAAAAAAAATGAGGCAACAGAACAATATCGTAAAAACCTAAAAAACAACACATTAAAAATAAATAAAGACCATTTTATTGAACTTTAAACTCACTTGTATTGAATTATTTAGCAAGAGGAATAGGGGTAATCAATAACTAAATAGCGTTTAAACGCCACCATATTCACGGAATGGTTGACTTTGTTTAGATAGACGTATATAGATCTTTCGTCAATCTAAAAAAGCGAAATGAGAAAGGAAAAAAGAAAAAAATTAGATAATCATCTGTTGCTTACGAAGGCTATTTCTATATTCGACTGGAGTGAGGTCTTTTTTCTTTTTAAATACCCGGTAAAAATACGAAACGCTGTTAAAGCCACATTGTTCGACAATATCAGCAATCAAGGTTTCTTCTTTCAGTAGCCGCACAGCCATATTGATCCGAAAATCGAGCAGATAATCGGTAAAATTCATCCCTGTAGTTGATTTCAGAAAACGGGAAAATGTTGATTTGCTCATATTCATTACTGCCGCAACCATCGGCAGGCTCAATTCTCTATTTACATGGGTAACGATATATTCCTGCAATCGTCCCATCATCAATTCATTATTGCTCAGCACTGTATTGGTCGCAGTAGATAGTACACGGATATCCTCACCCTTAGACAATTCATACAGTAACACCAAAAGTTTCATAACCGAATAGAATCCATCCCTTTCCAAAGTCAGTATGCGTAACAGCGGTAATACCCGATCTACTGTGTCTTTCCCAAAAACTACACCACGCGAAGCTTTGGATAATAACTGCTGTATACTTGCAAACTGCTTTTTATCTAGATATTGTTCAATTAATGAAGGATGAAACTGAATCGTGATCTCATGAATATCATTCGATTGGCAATCGCCATCTTTCCAGGCGTGTTCAAGCTCGGGGCTTGCAATGAGTACCAGATCCCGCTCGCCAATAGACTCTATCGAGTTGCCAATGATACGTTGTGCCCCCACTGCCCCCTCAACATAATTGAGCTCATATTCTGGATGAATATGTACAGGAAACGTAAAAGAAGATTTTCTCCGATCGAAGACCACAAAGCAGTCATCGGAAGATAATGGCGATTTCTCTCTAAATATATCAGGTCTCATAATTGGATTTTCCCTCCAGTAAATTACCCAAACTTAAAAAAATAATATGTATAATCCATTGGTGCTTCAGCACATTTGCCGGCTGTCCAACAGGAGCCTGCCAAAGTTGAGTCCTAACTTCGGGGTATCCAAATCAGATTAACGCAGATCAAGTGAAACATATCGATCCATCTAAGCGAAACTTGAGCAACAAAAAAGGTTGCCGTGAAAGGCAACCTTTTTATATTCTTTTCGATTTTATATTCTTTTCGATGTTCACCTTATTTTTTAAGGTATTTTTCCAAAAATTGATCCTGCTCCCAAAGTAAATGGAAGATATTTTCTTTAGCGACATATCCATGTGCTTCGCGTGGTAAAATAACCATACGCACGGGAGCTCCCAAGTTTTTCAGGGCCTGGAAATAACGCTCTGTCTGCAGGGTGAATGTTCCGGGATTATTATCGGCTCCGCCATGAACCAACAAAAGTGGGGTTTTCATCCGATCAGCACTCACAAATGGAGACATGGTCATATACAAGGCTGGATCATCCCAGAAGTTGCGTTGTTCACTCTGAAAACCAAATGGTGTTAAAGTCCGATTGTATGCTCCAGAACGCGCTATACCTGCGGCAAACAATTTTGAATTGGACAACAGATGTGCTGTCATAAACGCACCATAGGAATGCCCACCCACAGCAACTTTTTTCCGATCGATATAACCCAAATGATCTACCGCATCAATTGCAGCTTCGGCATTTGCCACAAGTTGTTCAATAAAGGTATCATTTGGTTCTTTTGTTCCCTCTCCAACAATAGGGAAGGCCGCATTATCCAATACAGCATACCCCTTCGATACCCAGTAGATAAAAGAACCATAACTTGGGAAGGTAAACTCCTTCGGATTGGCCGTACTTTGTCCAGCTGTATTCTTGTCCTTATATTCCCGTGGATAAGCCCACATTAGCAGAGGCAACTTCTCTTTCTTCGTAAAATCATAACCGGCAGGTAAATATAATGTTCCGGAAAGTTCGACTCCATCCTTGCGCTTGTACTTTAAAATCTCTTTATGAACTTTTTCCAAAGATTTAAATGGGTTTTCCAACGTGGTAAGCGTCGCCTGTTTCCCCGATTTCATATTTTTCATGAAATAATTCGGATAAATCGATGCTGACTGAAGTGAAATCAACAGATCACCAGTTTTAGGGTTCACTAGTTGGGTGATACGTTCCTGCAGTTCAGATGCTGGAGCAGTGTAGATGCGTTTTTTCTTCAATGAATGCAGATCAAGCTCATCCACAAAAGGAAACTCGCCATTTTTAGTAAAACCCTTACCTACAAACAACGCCTTATCCTTATCTATATACATCGAATAAGTGCCTAAACTATTTTTTTCCATATGCACATCTCCCGGATCATTATAGACGTCCTGACTGTTCCGGTCATGCAATAGTTTAGATTCTCCCGAGGAAGGATTCACCACAAAAGTTTTTGCGTTTCTCGTATCATACCATTGCGAATTGATCAATGCATATTTATCATTCCCCCATGTTACACCAGCATAACGGTCTTTGATTTTAAAAATAAGCTTTCCCGCACCATTGTAAGGGTACGATAAAGTATATAAGGCATCACGAAACTCCACAGGTTTGTTCGCATCCCCGCCATCCAAGGCTTCTACATAAGCCAACGTAGCTGGCTGATCACTCCGCCAATGCCAGGCACGTTTTCCCGATCGTGTCGACGAAAAACCTTTGGGCATCACCTCTGTCAAGGCTGTCTCATTCACCAACGCTATTTCCTTACCCGATCGATCATAAATTCGAACCTGCTGTGGAAAAGACGAAACCGGAACTACGTAGGAATAAGGTTTTGTAATCGTCGTGATCATCACATACTCACCATCCGGAGAGAAACTGATCCCCGTATAAATGGCTTTATCTTTAAAGGAAGAAATCTTGCCGTCCAGATCTACAAGTTCAAGGTTGGATTGCACCAATGTTTCAAAATTCACTTCATCCTGCGGATTTTTAAGCAGATCTTGGTATGTCCTCAATTGAGACACCTTCCCATCACTTGTTGAGACAATAGGTCCCGTCGGCAAATCTTTTGAGGGATCCAACAGTGCAGCCCTATCCTTTGGCAGGCTTGTTATTATTAAACCGGAAGAATTTCTCAGCCACTGAAATGGTGCTGTCAATGTTCCGTTCAAATTGTAAGCTGTCAACTGTTTGACATTTCGCGTTGCAAGATCAATGACAAATAAGGCCGTTCCACTTTCATTTGTATTGCTAAATGCCAAACGCTTATTGTCTGGAGAGAACACAAAATTGGCCATCGCCGCTTTTTCGGGCATCCCCGTGAAGTCGGAAAATTCCATATTTTGTCCTATTTTTTTCAAGGCAATCTTATCGAAAAAGATTGTCGAGCTTTCCATGTTCGTCTTCGGATTAATCCGCAATCCAGCCAGTTTCATTTCTTCCTGGCCTAAGTCTGCCAGGCTTTTATATGTAGGCCGGAACGTAAATAACATCCAATTTCTATCGCTTGAAATCTTTATCTGAGGGGGGCGCACATAATCGGCTAAGGCCAAAATTTCAGTAGAGGGTTTTTGAAAGGTAATGTTTTCCTGCGCTTGCGCCTGTAGCGACGCTAGAAGCAAGAGACCATAGAATAGTTTCTTCATAAATTTATTTTTCAAATTAGGGCAAAATAAGGTAATAAAATTTTCATAAAAAAGCAAGCTTTGTAGCTTTTTTATGACAGTAAAATTAAACTTAAATCATTTGTAAAATAGTGGTAAAATTTACTAATTTAAAGTTATCCACATTTTCAAAACCAAGATAATCAACAACTTACAAACACTAATCTGCAGCAAACGCATTCTCTGACAAACTTTTACCCAAAATGTGGAAAAGTCAAACTACCGCATCGAAAGAAAATATAAGATATTTGTTAAGCTAATGAAAGAATTGGCAACTCAACGAAGTTTTTAAGTATCGAAACACAGACTTTTCTTTTTGATGAATTGTCTATTTTAAATGGCCAGATGCACCTTAAATCTGGTCTCCCCAATTAAAATTGATACCATTAACTCCGTACCGAGTTTTTCTATAAAGATTGGAATAAAAAAATAAACAAGTAAACATGGCAAGAATTATCAAATTTGAGAAAAACGATTGTGCTCCTTGTGCACAAGTATCGGCTTATTTGGATCAAAAAGGTATCCAATATGAAACGGTTAATCCTTTTGATGAACCAGACTTGGCCGCAAGATTCAAAATCCGCACAGTTCCTACGGTAATTGTGTTGGAAAATGAAGAGATTCAACACCGTATCATTGGCTTTAAACCAGAGGAATTGGCTGCCATTGCACTTTAATAAATTCAGCGTATCATTAAAATGAAACAGTGACATGATACACATTTATTATGATTCCAGAACGGGGAACGTACAACGTTTTATGGATAAAGTAGCTCAGATAACGGGTTGGCAAATCCATAAGATCACTGCCGATTTAACGGTAAAAGACCCTGGTCATTTGGTCACTTTCACCACAAATTTTGGACAGGTGCCCGAAAACACAAAAGAATTCATGAAACGCGAAGCTAAAAATATCTATTCTGTTACTTCCAGTGGCAACCGCAACTGGGGACCGAATTTTGGTCTAGCAGCTGATCGCATTTCACAGGATTTCGACATTCCACTGGCGTTCAAATTTGAACTGTCCGGAACAATGGAAGATATTAATCAATTTATTGACATCTTAAAGAACTTTTGCGATGGTAGCAAACGAAGTAGCAAAAAACTGGATATTGCTTAATAATGAAATCATGATTAAGCATGATGACGAATTCAGCTTACATAAAGATAAGGAAGCGGTTCGTGCATATTTCTTGGAATATGTAAATAAGAACACAGTGTTCTTTTATACATTAAAAGAAAAAATAGACTATTTGGTAGAAAACAACTATTACATTGACTTTTACCAATGGTTTACATTTGAAGAAATGGAAACGGTATTCAACTATGTGTATGCGAAGAAATTCCGTTTCGAATCTTTTATGGCGGCATTTAAATTCTTCCAGAGCTACGCTTTACGTGACGATTCTGGCGAGAAGTTTTTAGAGCGTTATGAAGACCGTGTAGTTGCTGTTTCCTTGTTCTTAGCAAGAGAAGAGGGTGTTCAAAAAGCAATTGAGTACGCAGAGATCATGATCAATCAAGAATATCAGCCAGCGACCCCTACATTCTTAAATGCAGGAAAGAAACGCTCGGGTGAATTGGTATCTTGTTTCTTGGATGAAATCGGCGACAACTTAAATGGTATCGGTTATGCTGTTGATTCCGCAATGAAGTTGTCTTCTATCGGTGGTGGTGTATCGTTCAATATCTCTAAAATCCGTGCTCGCGGAGAAGCTATCAAAGGTGTTGAAGGCCGTGCCGGCGGTGTACTTCCAATCATGAAGATTATGGAAGATACATTTTCATATGCGAACCAGTTGGGACAACGTCCGGGTGCTGGTGCAGTATACCTCAATATTTTCCACTCCGACATCGAAGAATTTTTAGATTGTAAAAAAATCAACGTTGACGAGAAAGTACGTATCAAATCATTGTCGATCGGTATCATCGTTCCTGATAAATTCATGGAATTGGCAGAAAAAGATGAACCATGCTATTTGATCTACCCACATACGGTGATGCAAGAGTATGGACAATTCTTGGATGAGATGGATATGGACAAGATGTACGACGAATTGATCACGAATCCAAACGTGAAAAAGAAAAAAATCAATGCTCGTCACCTTTTAGTTAAAATTGCACAGACACAAAAAGAATCAGGATATCCTTATATTTTCTTCAAAGAGAACACCAACCGTGTCCATGCATTGAATGAAATCGGTCAGGTGAAATTCTCAAACTTGTGTACTGAAATTATGCAAGTATCCCAAGTATCCGATATTGAGATCTATGGCAAACAGGATACGATCCGTTATGGTATCTCCTGTAACTTAGGCTCCTTAAATATCGCGACTGTAATGGACAACAAACGCATCAAAGAGACCGTAAAAACGGCTATGCGTGCTTTGACTGTCGTTACAGACGTGACCAATATTGACATGGTTCCTTCTATTGCAAAAGCAAACCGTGAGTTACATTCTGTAGGGCTTGGTGCAATGAACCTCCATGGTTACCTTGCAAAAAGCTTCATCATGTATGAATCTAACGAGGCGCTGGATTTTGCCAATACCTTCTTTATGATGATGAACTATTATTCATTGGAAGCATCGATGGAAATTGCCAAAGAACGTGGTAAAACATTTGTTGGATTTGAAAAATCAGCCTATGCCGATGGTACATATTTCAACAATTACATAAACCGCGATTACATGCCTAAAACAGCTAAGGTAACGGAGTTATTTGAAGGAATACACATTCCAACAGTAGAAGATTGGTTGGAATTAAAAGCAAAAATCAAAGAACATGGTATTTACCATGCTTACCGTTTGGCTATTGCTCCAAATCAATCGACTTCGTATATCATGAATGCAACCGCATCAGTTATGCCAATCGTAGATATCATTGAGGTACGTGAGTATGGAGATAGTACAACTTACTATCCAATGCCATACTTGACAAACGATAATTACTTCTATTTCAAATCGGCTTATGATATGGATCAATTCAAGGTTTTAAAATTGATCTCGGTTATTCAACGCCATATTGATCAGGGTGTATCTACAATTTTGCATACAAACTCAAAGGATTCGACGAGAGATTTGTCTAGATATTATATCTACGCACATAAATTGGGATTGAAATCCCTTTATTATACACGGACAAGAAAATCGACCATCGACGAATGTGTCTCTTGTTCAGCTTAATTTTGAGATTTTAGTATTTGGATATATAATGGGAGAAAGTCAAAAGTTGCCTACGCCATTGGCGGCTTTTGGCTTATCTAAAATCAACAATCCAAATACGTGATAATAAATGCCTAATACTTTAAACTAAAAATGAGTAAAACATATAAAGCTGTCAACTGGAATACCCCTGAGAACGATTATGTATTGATGTTCTGGGAACAAAATATCCGTCAATTCTGGATCGATACGGAATACATTCCTTCAAAAGATATCGATAGCTGGAAACGTATCAGTCCAGAAATGAAAGATGCGTATAAAAAAGCTTTAGGAGGATTAACCCTATTGGATACCCTTCAAAGCCATACTGGTATGCCTAAAATCATCGATCATATCGATACATTACAGAATAAAGCTGTATTGTCGTATATGTGTATGATGGAAGCTATCCACGCAAAATCGTATTCCACTATTTTCACGACAGTTTCTACAACCGCGGAAATAAACGACATTTTCGAATGGGTTCAACAAAATAAATATCTTCAATACAAAGCAGAAACGATTGATGGCTACTACCGTGCGATCGATAAAGAAGATGCTTCGGACGAAGAGATTTATATGGCGATGGCTGCATCCGTATTATTGGAGTCATTCTTATTCTATTCTGGATTCTTCTTGCCGTTATGGTTATGTGGACAAGGTGAAATGGTTGCTTCTGCCGATATCATCAAGAAAATTATCGCAGACGAATCTATTCACGGTGTATTCGTTGGATTAATAGCCCAAGATCAATTCAAAAAATTAAAAAATCAAGATCAGGTAAAAGCTCGCTTCCTGGCCTTGCTTTACAATTTGTATGAAAATGAGCTGAAATATACAGAAGAGATCTATACTGAAGTTGGCTTAACTGCAGAGGTAAAAGAATATGTTCGTTACAATGCCAACAAAGCATTGATGAATTTGGGCTTTGATCCGATCTTCGAAGTAAAACAAGTCAACCCAATCGTATTGAATGGCTTGAATACTGAAACGACACAACATGACTTCTTCTCCAAGAAATCAACTAACTACGAAAAAGCAACGGAAATTGTCCATCTAAAAGATGACGACTTCAAAATGGATGTGGTCGTAGATATATAATATTGACGATTCGTCAAACAAAAAGCCCCAAAGAAAATTCTTTGGGGCTTTTTGTTTGACGGGCAACGACTATTGTTGGAATGCTTTGATCGCCTGTCCGCGCCAAGCGGCATCAAGCGGTGCACCAAGCAACCATGTTAACGTAGGCGCGATATCATAAATCATCAAAGTTTCCTTGATTTCTTTTCCTTTTGGCACACCAGGGCCGGTCATTACCCAGGGAATCTCCACCTCGGCCAGCGATTTACCACCGTGTCCTTTTCCTGTACCGCCATGATCCGCAGCAATAACAAAAATCGTTTCGTCTGCAATTCCTGCGTCTTTTATAGCTTGCTGTAAGGTGCCAATACGTCTGTCGACCTGTTTTAGTTCAGCATAGTATTCCGGTGTATTGTGCCCGATATTATGGCCTACACCATCAGGTTGGTCGAAATGCACAAAAGTAATCGTCGGTTTCTCCTTTTTTATGATATCCACGGTGGTATTCAAAGCCGCTTCATCATCATCCTTGGTGTTAATGACCTTTTGCACGACTTTATTGTCGATCAAATAGCCTATACCCGGCCAGCTATGTACCACAGCAAACTGTGCCTTTGGATTTTTGCTGGCAACAGCATTAAATAAGGAAGGAAACATTCCGTTTGTTGTTTTGGTTGTAGAAGGGATTTCGGGTGTCTTGCTATCCCATTCTGTATATCCATGCGCGGTAGGACCAGCGCCCATAATCATGGAAGCCCAATTTACAGCACTAGAGGAAGGTAATACGGTACGTACATGTGTACTATATGTCCCCTCCTGCATCATCTTTTTAAGATTTGGCATTTCCGCTTTCGGTAAAGCATAAGCTCCAAAACCGTCAAAACCAACTAAAACAACGTGTTTGATCTTTTTGCTCTGTGCCGACACAGCACTTGTGGATAGCCCCAGTACGATCAATGGTAATAATAGATTTTTAATTTTCATCTGTATAAATTTGTTTTTCAATTGCGATGAAGCTATCAGATTTATTCATTCCCTAATGTGATTGAATAAATCATGATGGTTTCATAATAAAATAACTTGGTATTCAATGCGTACGCAACCTCCTCAAGCTTTCTTGTATCCAGAATAGATAACCTGATGTTCCCGCCTATCCAATGAATCGTTCACATGCTAGATCAAGGTTTATCGATCATATTTTACAAGTCACGCTGGTAATAGGTTGACCTACCTCAAAAATAGAAATTTTACAGCGTCTATTATGTTAAGTAAACATTATTTAATCTCTCTAACCAATATGTTACAGAACAAAAAAAAGACGCTGAAAAATTATCTTCAGCGTCTTAACCTTATACCGTTTTACATCGATTTTAATACCCAGCTTTTGCCAACCGTGCATACATTTCGACAAAAGCACATTGATCGAGCAGCCATTTCGATTTATGCTGATCTTTCAGAGTCCAGTCTGCACTAAATAATCCTTCTTTATCGCGCATATGCTGCCAGGCAAATTCAAGGTTCTTCGCAAAAACTGCAAGGTACTTTTGGTCACCGTTCACTAAAGCGAGCTCTATGTAACCACGCATCATTACCGCATGAAACCACAAATTGCTATTTTTCAATTTTGGAAAATCCAATTTCTCCTTCGTTTCGAAAAAATAGCCTAAACAAGCCTCGGCCAGCTGTTGTGCATCCTCGAGGTACCGGTTATTTTTCGTTAACTTATAAAGCAATGCAGCTGCCTGCAACATTTGTCCGGCGTTGTACGAAAACTTAGCTTTTCCAATCTTTCCATTGAGCTGCATATTGTCCCAATATAACTTATCTTCGGGATCCTGAAGATTTCTTTTTGTCCATTCATAAAGACGCTCCCCTTCTTCCAGATAGTACCTATCATTGGTTGCCATAAATAACTTCAGTGCAAATACACTTGCTGGTGCATTCGAACACGTATTTTTAGATTCCTTTTTCTGTTCACACCAATAAATGCCACCGCCTAATTTATCATCCTCCCCACTCTTTACAAAATTCCAGATCTCTTTGGCCGAAGTCAGGTAGTTTATTTTTTTTGTATGGATATAGCTATCTGTAAAATCGATACCCAACCAGATATTATCGTCATAAAAACGATCCGAGGGAGGAGCTGTATTTAAATAAGAAGCATAGCCAATAGGCGACCTACTTTCATCCCTATATTCCTGTAATCCCATCAGGACTTTTTTGTCGAGTATGAACTGAAATGCCTTTTTTGTTTTTGGCAATTCCATCAAGGCATTTACAGCTGAGAAACTACCCGAGAAAGGCCATAGGTAAGCATATTTCTTTTGCTGCGCTGCCTGTTGATTATTATCTAGATAATCGGCTTTAAAGTTTTCATCAAAGGGATATTTTTCAGCCAAGAGCTGATTCTTGGTATTTCCAAACTTGCTATAGATGCTATCTAAAGTTTGGATAGCATAGTTTTGAAAATTATTTTTTTGTGCAAATAAGGTTACACCAATAAAGTTCAAAAGAAACAACGTAAAATATCTTTTCATGTGTTTTAGGTAAAAGAATAGTAGATACCTATGCGGCATCTACTATTCCTGAACATTAATAACCAGGGTTTTGTTTTAAATTGGGATTGATTGCCAATTGATCCATCGGTACCGCATAAAGTTCTTTATTCTTATCGTTCGTAGCTTTATGATCCCACCAAGATCCGGATATATATTTTCCGAATCGGATTAAATCTGTCCGGCGCTTTCCTTCAAAAATAAATTCACGTCCCCGTTCCGCCAGTAATTCATCCAGCGTCAATGTAGCGACAGTATACTGCGCCATAGGCCAATCAGCCGTACTAAATGCTCTTTTTCTGGATTCATTGACCAACTCCACAGCTTCACTACTGGCTTTCCCACCATTCTTACGCATGAGTGCTTCGGCTTTATCGAAATAGATCTCCGTTAAACGATAAATAATATAATCATTCTCCCAGTAGTTGGCATCGTCCAGGGTACCTGATTTATATTTATTAAATCGAGCTCCAGAATTCTCTTCTCCTTTTGTCATACCACCTTCTGAAGTCTTATCACCTTCGCTCTCTCTGCGAATCGAATTAACAAACACCAGCGGTTTACCTGAATACTCTTCCGTCCCCAATACAGGTGTAGTCGTGCCGTATTTATATTGTGGACCAAACAAAAACCATTCTTTCTTCCGCAAGTCATTTTCAGCATAAGCACTAAATGCTGTAGGGATAACAACAAATGCATTCCATCCACCGTAGCCAACTTTGAGCACTTCCTTCATATAATCATAACTCATATAGAATCCCGACCAATCGAATGTAAAACCCGCCTGCCGGCTGTACTGAAATTGAAATAGCGATTCCGGATTCGCCGAATTGGTATTACTGAACAATGCATTCAGATCAGCGCTCAATTTGGGAGCCCCTCCAATGCCGCCAGCCTGTCCGGAAATAATCTTATCACAAGCAGCTACACATTCATCATTCATTGCTTTACCCGACCATTTTTCTGCATTGAGATAGAGTTCAGCCAGCATGGCATAACCCGCAGCCATAGATACCTGACCGATATTACTGGCCGAGGTTTTAGGCAGCTTACCTACATTTTCTTCCAGTTCCTTCTGCACAAATGCAAAAACCTCTGTTCTCGGTCTGGTTTCGGGGTTAATTGGATCAGCAACCTTTGTCACGATAGGGACGTTACCCCAAAGATCCATAATTTTAATATAGTGGAAGGCCCGCATTACTTTTAATTGCACAAGTATCTGAGTGCGCTCTTCCTCCGTCAGATCGGCAATTTTAGTAATGTCCAGTTTCTCAATATCCTGAATAGCATTATTGACATAGCCAACGCCACCCCACATCAACTCCCAGGCCCCACGCAGCCGGCTTTCATTGCTTGTCCAGGTATGATAGTGCTGCCGGATATGGTCTCCACCGTCATATCCATGGCGTCCCTTTTGCGGCCAGGCCACTTGATCGGCACTTAATTCGGAATGATAATAAAAGCCATTTCCACCTGTGGGTGCAAGCCAGGCCTGCATATGTGTAAAAGGGCGGAGCGCAGCTTGCATAACCTCCCGTTTATTCTTGTAAAAATTATCATCCTTGATCTGACTATACACTGTCTCATCCAACTTGGTGCAGGAACTAAAAGAGATACCTAAGGTAACAGCGCTCAGGATGGAGCATAAATATTTATTTGTTTTTTTCATAACCTTACTATTTTAAAATCCAACATTTAAACCAATTGTCCAAGATCTTGTTCTTGGATAGAAACTGCGTGAATCAATCCCTGCTTCAAAACCCGTGTCCTGCAGCTCCGGATCAATCCCCGTATATTTGGTAATTGTTGCGATATTTCTTCCAGTTGCATATACATACAGACTTTTAATATAATCGGTCTTTAGTTTAAAGTTATATCCCAATGTAATATTATCCAGTTTCACAAAACTTCCATTCTCAAGGTAGTAATCCGAATACTGTGGATCCTGTTTAAGGTCGGCATGTTTAGTAAAAGCACTTTCGAACACATTATTAGGCAACCATTTTTGATTACCAAAGAACATATCCGCTGTATTTAAAATATCATACTTAAATTTACCTCTGAAAAATACGGTCAGATCGAAGCCCTTATAGGTAAACCGGTTACCTAGCGACGCATTGAATTTGGGAACACCATTTCCAATATAGGCGCGATCATTATCATTTATATCGGCAATGGTAGCCTTGGAGCCGTCGGCTTTATAGAAGAGCCATTCTCCAGCATCATTCAGACCCGCATAACGTTTTCCATAGAAGGAACCAATTTCACCGCCTTCTTCAAGACGAATGGCATCTCCAAGATTACCTGGAGAAGGCAAACCGCCAAAAGTCATCCAATTACTTTTAAAGATATCATTGGACATGGTAACGAGTTTATTCTTTTGATAACTTCCGGCAAAATCCACCGTCCATTTAAAATCTTCTTTTTGAATTGGAATTCCAGACAATTGCAATTCAACACCTTTATTCGAAACCTCGCCTACATTGTACCAAATGTTTGTACTCACATAGGCTGGCTGTTGCGCCTTATATTGGTATAATAAATCTTTGGTTTTGCGATTATAGACATCCAGAGATCCTGTTAGTCGGTTATTCCACAAACCAAAATCAAGCCCGATATTCAATTCGGCTTTTTGTTCCCATTTTAAGTCGGGATTGGGGTTCTGTGTCGGTCCATACGTTTGATAATAGATGCCATCCTGCGGATATACCCCGCCTGTTCCCAACAAGATCAATGAATTGTAATTCGGGAAACCCTGATTACCGGTTACCCCATACCCCACACGGAGCTTCAGATTGTTGACAAGCTCTTTATTGGAGAAAAAGTCTTCATTGGTAATGGTCCATCCCGCAGAAATCGCCGGGAAATTACCCCATTTATGATTAGCACCAAATCGTGAGGAGCCCTCCCGACGGAGAATTGCACTCACAAAATACTTTTGGTCATAATTATAATTTACCCGTCCAAAAAAGGCAATCAGTTTATTGTCTTCCTTAAATGATCCCATCGATGGTCGCGGAAGTTTTGTATTTGTCAGAGCCGTACCACTTCCCATGTCCCAGTCTTGAAAAGCGTCTGTTGTAAAACCATTATTGGACATCTCAAATCGCTCATAACCATTATATTGAAAACTGTAACCGAGTAAACCCGTTATATTATGCTTTTCATTGAATGTCTGGTTGTAATCAATTGTTGTTTCAAAGGTCTTGGACCAATTTAACTCATTTCTTTTCCAGGCATAGCCCATACCCTGATACTCAGAATTTTGGCGCTGGTCCCAATCTTTGATCGACCGATATTGACGATCGTTCCAATTATTTCTAAGATAGGATCCGAAGGCTGAGATGCTCAATGGTTCTATAATCTTGAGTTTCATACGAGCGTCTCCCGAAAAAGTTTCCTGATTGCGTTGATCTACGCGGTTGGCCATACGATCCAGCGGATTAAAATTATTATAACCCTGGGTTTGGTAAAAACTTCCGTCGGGATTGTATAGTGGAGCAGTTGGATTGCGCTGGATTGCCTGTTCGAAATATTCCGGTTTTCCACCCAAAAGATCTGCTTTATTGAAATTGGCAGCAATATTACCGGAGAAAGTCAATCGATCTTTTAATCCAGTTTGGGAAAAATTGACACGACCGCCAAATTGCTGACGTCCATTCTGTTTTGCAATACCTTCGGCATTTTCATAGTTAATTGAAGCACGGTAGTTGGATTTATCGCCACCACCGCTGGCAACAAAATTATGGAATGTTGAAAAATTACCTTTATTGATCAATTCATCATATAAATCTGTTGATGCCCCCAGGTCAAGATCAGGTTTATTCTGCCCCTTGACTACATAGTCTCTAAATTGCTGTGCATTCAGCATGGAAGGTTTCTTTGCTACAGACTCATGTTGACCATAGGTATAATATTCAAATCGCGGCTCTCCGGATTTGCCTTTTTTAGTGGTCACTAAAATTACACCACCATTACCACGCGTCCCATAAATAGCGGCTGCAGATCCGTCCTTTAAAACATCAATGGATTCAATATCTCCTTGCTTGATCAAATCTAGATTTCCACCAGGAATACCATCAATGACAATCAGCGGGGAGTTTCCACCTTTCATGGAGGCCATACCCCGCAATTGGATATCCGAACCAGCATTTGGATTACTGCCCTGGGTTCTCGTCACGTTTAGCCCGGCAACTTTACCTTGCACCAGATCCATTGGGTTGCGCATACCACCTTGATTGAAATCCTTTTCTTTTACAGAGGCCACTGCTGAAGTCACTTCACTTTTCTTTTGCGTACCATAACCGACAACAATAACCTCCTCCAATTGGTCTTCCGTCGCGGATAGTCGAATATCAATCGGGGCATTTCCTATTACTTTGACTTCGTTTGTTCGATAACCGATGGACGACACGACCAGGACATCTCCTATCTTGGCTTGCAGGGCAAAATTACCCTGTCCATCCGATGTTGTACCTTTTGCGGATCCCTTGACACTAACCGAAACACCCGAGACCCCTTCTCCAGTCTTTGCGTCCTGTACCTTTCCTTTAATTAAATCCTGAAACTTAGCGACCTTATGGGTAAAGGTCTCTTTTGGGACTTCCCCCTTGGCGATGACATGCGCATTTGCCTGATGTATCGTCCCTGCGATAATAGCCAACGAAAAAAACAGCTTTGTATTTTTCGTTAAGCGGGCAAATGATTCTAAATCGATTCTGCTCATATAACTAGTGATTTTGGTTTATAAAACGTTTTAGCTTATCAATTCTAAAACGATCATGTTTAATTAGTATCATCTTCATAATTAATACGAATACCTGATCTCTATCGTAATAGATTAAATCTGGCAGTCTATTAATTATTTATTTTAAAAAAAACGTAAAAATGCACCTAAGCTGGAACAACTCAGCATATAATCATTGTAAAAAACAAAGCAAAAGCGGTTTTGCTATTTGAAGAAAAAAAAGCGAATGTGATTTTATCTAAATTATATGTTTTGTTGATTTTTCTCTTTTTGGTTATTGTTTTTAGTTTAAGTGTTTGATTGTGGATTCAAGATAGGGTTTTAATTTTAAAGGGAAAAGATTTTTTTAAAATTTTAAACAGTATCGCTATAGATGTTACGTAGACACATAATTTCCCCGTTTATTGTCACTAGATTTCATTGCGTTAGGCATTATTGATAAAAAAAATGGCCATCAATTGATGGCCATTTTAAACTCAGATTTTAAAGACTATTGATAGCCTGCATTTTGTGTCAATTTATTATTTCGCTGAATTTCATCAGGAGAAATTGGCCATAATAAATCTGTTTCTTTGAATGTTGCACCAGATCCGTTCTTAGCTCCAATCAATGGCACGAAATCGACTTTACCAGCCTCAGTAGTTGAAATTACAGGGAACATTTTAGTTCTAACAATATCGTCCCACATTTTAAATTCCAATGGGAACTCGCGGAGACGCTCTTTCCAGCATTCTTTCACGAAATTGTCTGCTGATAATGTTTGTAATTCGGCCGTATAAGTAGCAACTGATTTTCCTTCGGTATTTGCCCGTGCTTTTACCTGAGCTAAATAACCTGCAGCCTCGGCACTCACACCAGATGTTTTAGCGATTCCTTCTGCAGCAATAAGCAAGGCCTCAGGATAACGGTAGAAGTTCCAGTCTTTGGTTGCTTTACCTGTGGTCAACAAAGCTTCTTCATCTACAAAATACCATATTCCTGCATCTGTAGATTCCCATACTTTCCCATTTTTTGGATTAGTATACTTCCAGTGATAGAATTGATTCGGTTGGATACGAAGATCCTTACTATCGTAGACATTCAAAAATTGTTTGGTTGGTCCATAGATTCTTTCAAAAATCGAATAAGATGTAAATAAGGATACTGCAGACGAATTGAAAGCATAGGTTGGCCACCAGCTACCATCGCGGATAGTCGCGTTATACTCCTGTGCATAAATTACTTCATCCAGATCATCCGTCGTACGTAATTTATTATAGGCACTATTCAACCCAAGATTGGTGTTTGTGGTCATACTATGGCCAGAGCCAATGACAATCTTTGCTGCCGCTGCAGCATCAGCATATTTACCCTGTTGCAGGTAAACATTGGCCAAAGTCATAGCCGCCGCATATTTGGTTATCCGGTGTCCATTTGCAGCAAACGTTGCAGCAGGAAGGAGTTCCACAGCAGACTTCAAATCGGACTCTATTAATTCATATACTTTCGCAGCATCCGTACGTTCCAAGTATAGATTATCTTTTAAAGACTCATTTGGCGTAGTATAAAAAGGGATAGCACCAAAAGTTTTCACCAGATAAAAATAGTTGAATGCGCGGAAGAACTTTGCTTCTCCAACCAAGCTATTCTTAACAGCATCCGCCATGTTGATTTGGGGAATGTATTGGATAGCGGCATTGGATACATTGATTGCTTTATAGCTTTCATCCCAAATGGTATTCATCGTATTGGAGATGATACTGGTATTACTTTGACGGGTCAATTCTCTGGCAAATAAACAGATCCGTTCTTGTCCTTCATAGCTGCTTGTAAAATAGCCCGTCAACATGGAATTGATAGAAGCTGTAGGTCCAAGGTAAGCGCTTGATGCATATGAATAACGTTGGGGTGCACCATTACGGTACAGATAATTGACATTCTCTCTAGCCTGAGACTCAGTTTTATAAAAGCTTCCCAAAACAACCCCTGATTTGGGGTCTTCTTCCAAAAATTTATTACAAGAAGTTGTCAATGCCAACCCGGCCAATAACAACATACATAATTTATTCTTCATTTTGTTAAATTCTAAGAGTTAAAAGGTTACATTCACACCTACAGAAAAAGTTTTCGCTCTCGGATAAGAGAAGAAAGTCATGTTCTGACCGAACTTACTTTCTCCTTGAGAAGTACTTTCAGGATCATAACCCAAGAACTCCTTCGATGTAAATAAGAATGGATTATTCGCCGATGCATAAACACGTAATCTCGACATACCTACACGTTTCAGCACATCAGGATTAAAGGTGTACCCCAACTGGATCAAATTGACACGAAGGTAAGACCCATCAGCTACCCAAGCATCGTCTACGTTTGTATCTTGTCCAGCATGTCCACCATTTGTTAGATAGATAGCCTGTTGCATGGTATTCGGATTCGAGCCATTATACGCGTCTGTCAGGATATTTTTCAAACCATTTGTAATACCAAAACGGTCGTAAGTTGAATGGAAGAACTGTTGCATGACATCTACACCTTTTACAAATTGCAGATCCAACGTAAAATCGAAGTTTTTATAGCGTAAGTTGTTGATAAAACTACCAGTCCAATCTGGCAAGCCTTTTCCTATGATCTCTTTCTCTGCAGATCTCTTCGCCCGTCCGATCTGGCTTGTCGTTGCGTTTCCGGCATCGACATCCGCCTGTGTATATACACCTAGTCGACGATAACCATAGAAGCTGTTCAGATTCTCGCCCACACGAATAATACTATTGGCACCACCTACCCAAAAGTTCATTTGGATATCTTCATTATTCTCACCAAGTTTTACGACTTTATTTTGGTTATAGTTGGCATTTAAGGATGCTTTCCAACTAAAATCTTCGTGATTGAAGATCGTTCCATTGATCATCAAATCCAAACCTTGGTTCTTTACAGATCCAATATTTTTATAGACTGAACTAAAACCAGAAGAGTGAGGCAATGGGGCTTCTAATAGGAGGTCATTGGTCTTTTTATGGTAGTAAGAGACATCAAAATTCAAGCGATTTTGAAACAACCCTAATTCTACTCCGACATCATATTGGGCCGTTTTTTCCCATTTTAAATCCGGGTTTGCAATAGATTCCACATAAGACCAAGTCGCACGTTGACCATTTAGTAAAGTTGTTCCAGTAGCAACATTCGCAAGTGAACTATACGGATCAATCTCCGAATTACCTGTTAGACCATAACTTGTATGTAGTTTCAAATTGCTGATCTTGTCATTTCCTTTCAGGAAATCTTCATTTCCAACATTCCATGCTAAACCAGCGGATGGGAAGAAAGCGTATTTCTTATCTAAACCAAATTTAGAGGCACCATCATAACGGCTCGTAAATACCACCGAATAACGGTCATCGTAAGAATAATTGGCGCGTAAGAAATAGGAGTTCATTGCCCACTTGTCATATGCTGAGGTCGGTGGATCAGGGATTGTTCCGGCTCCCATATTATTGTATTCATAGAAATCGTCAGCAAATCCTGTCGTACGACTTCCATCATAATCATTGGTCCGTGCCTGCCATGAGAGACCTGCCATCGCATTGATCCGATGCTTGTCAATTTTTTTGTTATAAGTCAGGTAAGTTTCTTCTTGCCAGTAAAGGGTGTTACGGTGATTAATTTCCGCCCAACCATTTGGTCTGGAAATATTATTTAGTGTTACAGAAGAATAGCCACGGTAGGTCTTCTGATGATTGTCAATACCCAATTGAGTTTTCAAGTCCAAACCTTCTGCCAAGTGGAAGGTTAATGCAGCATTTCCAAAAATTTGGGTATTATAACGCATGCGTTTTTGCTTATCTAAAATAGCGACCGGATTAGACATCCCCTCAAAACCCAATGTTTCTGCTACTTTTGAAGAAGAGGAATTGGTATAAGTACCGTCCTTTTCGTAGACTGGATACCAAGGAATCATCTCGATCATGGTACGACGAGCTTCTTGTCCACCACCATCTTCTGGTGTATAACGTCCCCAAGTATGGTTAACGGTTAAGTTAATTGCTGTAGAAAGCCATGAAGTTGGTTTGGCATCATAAGCTAGCTTTCCATTGATACGCTTATTCCAGGTATTATTAACAACACCTTGTTGATCGGTATAATTCAAAAATGCCCCGACAGAAGATTTGTCATCACCCTGTTGTACGTTCAACTGATGATTGTGCGAAATTGCTGTTCGTGTTGCTTCACGTTGCCAATCTGTATTATACAAAGGGTTTCCATTGGCATCGAAATAATTGGCATCATTAAACCAGGTCTTTTTATCCAAAGACCAGGATTTTCCCTGATATTTATTCTCATTTTGTAAGCCGATCATAAAGGCGTCTACCCATTCCTGCGCATTCAATACATCCATGTAGCGTTGAACCGAGCTCACTCCGGCAGAACCTTGATAGCTAACTGTTTTGGATCCATCTTTATTTCCGCGTTTTGTCGTTACTAAGATAACCCCGTTTGCACCACGTGCACCGTAGATCGCTGCCGAAGATGCGTCTTTCAATACCTCGATATTCTCGATATCATTCGGATTTAACAACTGAAAGTCTTCCATTACAACCCCGTCCACGACATACAGTGGATTGGATGATGAATTGATCGTGGCTACACCACGAATGACCACACGGTTCGCATAAGCACCAGGTTGGCTCGAGTTAGAAAAGATATTAACCCCCGAAGCCTTACCTCTTAAGTTATCCAAGGGACTAAAGTTCTGATCTTTGATCATGTCGGCTCCTTTGACCATGGCAATGGAACCTGTTACATCAGATTTACGCATTGTACCATAACCAACAACGACAACTTCGTCCAATTGGCTCTGATCATCGTCCAATTGTACAGAAACAGTTGCACCGGAAACAGTGACTTCCTTGGCTTTGTAACCAATGGAAGAAACCACCAATACATCCCCCGCTTTAGCATCCAATGTAAAATTACCCAAGGCATCAGATTGTGTGCCCTTTGAAGTACCTTTAACGGCGATGTTAACTCCTGAAATTGGTTTTCCAGTAGCATCCAATACTTTTCCTTTAACTTGTTGCTGCACATGGTTTACTTCTTTTACGAAGGATTTGCCCTCGTAATTGGCAGAAGTTCCGACTGCGGCATTGACTTGTTGGAAAGTACCAGCAATGACAGCCAATGAGAAAAATAACTTTGATTTTTTCCCAAGCTGCGCAAATGATTTTACGTCAACTTTGCTCATATTAATAGTGATTTGGTTTATAAAAACGTTTTAGCAAAAAGATGCTTAGAACGTCTAGTTTAATTTAGTTTCCCTTAATTGATGGTTTTAAAATCGATCCGCTTTATTAAAATTGCATGTTATACTCCCCTTGCTTTCGTTTAACAGAAAACATCAGGTTTCAAAATGTCTATGGGATTATTGCCGCATAGCACATGCAATAAAATAAGCTAAATCGCTTTTGCTTTTCTTGTGAAATTTTTTGGTTTCCCTATTTTGGTTTTTTAATTGTCTATTACTTTTTATCTTTCCTTTTTGGTTATTATTTCTTGGTTTTAACGTGCTATTCAGATGGAAAGATAGCACTTTAATTTTACTGGGGAAAGATTTATTTTCAAAACCTTTCCCCAATAAACTAAATATTTCCTTTCTTCATCTCGCTAATCGCATAATCGACAGATCGAGCCGAAAATGCCATATAGGTCAATGAAGGATTTTGTGTTGATGTCGAGGTCATACTTGCACCATCTGTGACAAAAACGTTTTTCACAGCATGCATCTGATTCCATTTATTCAATACCGAAGTTTTCGGATCGTGCCCCATACGTGCACCGCCCATTTCATGGATATCCAAACCTGGAGCCTGCCAGTGTGTATCCGGGCGAATGTTTGTGAAGCCAGCATCCGTAAACATCTCCGTCATGACAGCAATGTAATCCTTTTTCATTTTTTCATCATTCTCATCATAATCGACAGCAATTTTTAACAAAGGAATACCCCAGTCATCTTTCTTATTGCTATCCAATGAAACCATTCCTGATTCTTTTGGTATTGTTTCACCCATCATGTGAGATCCAACCTGCCAAACACCTAATTTAGGATTCAACAAATTGTTCTTCAGATCTAGCCCTAAACCCGAACGATCCGACTCTTTACTACGTGAAGCTCCGAAACCGGCGGCATAGCCCCTTAAAAAGTCCGTTTCCTGTTTGTGCAAGTTTCTGAAACGTGGAATATACCCTCCACCTGCGGGATTCCGCCCTTCGGCCGTAAAATCCAACATCCCTTCATACTCTGCATAAATGCGTGCACTATAGTTGTGAAAGGCCACATATTTTCCGAGCACACCACTATCATTACCCAAACCATTTGGAAAACGGTTCGATTTAGAATTCAATAAGATCAAATTAGTATTGATTGCAGCCGCATTGACAAAAATCAGTTTGGCATAAAAATCAATTTCCTCTTTTGTATTGGTATCTATAACACGTACACCGACTGCTTTTCCTTTTTGTTCATCATAGAGAATCGAATGAACAACCGAAAATGGGCGTAAAGTCATATTCCCGGTTTTGGCCGCCCAAGGAATTGTCGTTGCATTGGAACTGAAATATCCACCAAAAGGACATCCTCGCTGACAAAGTACGCGATTCTGACACTGTACACGTCCTTGTTCGATGTGAATCTGATTTGGTTTAGATAAGTGTGCACAGCGTGCTGAAATAACTTTGCGCTCCGGAAATTTCTTTTGGACGCTTTCTTTAAAATACTTCTCGACAATATTTAAGGGGTACCCTGGCAGAAACTCGCCGTCTGGCAATTCAGGAAGTCCATCGTGATTACCGGCAATACCGGCAAATTTTTCGGCATAAGCGTACCAAGGTGCTAAATCAGCATAACGTATCGGCCAATCTACGGCAAAACCATCTCTCGCTGGACCTTCGAAATCAAAGTCAGACCAACGTTGCGTCTGTCTCGCCCATAATAACGACTTGCCACCAACTTGATAGCCTCTGATCCAATCAAAAGGTTTCTCTTGAATATAAGGGTGTTCCTTGTCTTTTACAAAAAAATGGGCCGCATCTTCATGGAATGCGTAACATTTGCTGACAATCGGATTTTCTTCTTTTACTTTGAAAGGCATTTCATTCCGATGTTCAAACTCCCAAGGCATCATATTGGTGGTTGGGTAATCCTTGATATGTTGTACATCACGTCCGCGTTCCAAAACCAATGTTTTCAAGCCCTTCTCGCACAACTCTTTTGCGGACCAACCGCCACTAATTCCCGAACCGATCACGATCGCATCGTAGGTTCTGTTTTTTTCACTGTCAATATTTAGATTTGCCATCTGCTATTTATGCCTTAACTTTTACCGCACCATTGTACGGACCCGGAATAAGTTTATAGATCACCTTATTCTTCATCACGTATTCTGAGTTCATATACCCCTGAATTGCACGCGATTTGAAGGTCTCAAAAAAAGCCTTCTCGTCGGTTTGGTCTTTTAACCCCGCCAAAGTGGTCTCAGTCTCTTTGCTATTTTTTAAATTCAACTGTTTTCTCAATTTGTTGAAACCAGCGACAAATTTAGCCTGATTTTCTGGCGACTCACAGTCATCCACCATTTTGATGACGAAAAGATGTAAGTTCAGATCCTTTCCTCCCGGTGTATCCGATTTCGGAATCAGGATGTTAGCCAGATCGCACAAAAATTGCTCATCCTCCGCCGAAATCTTCAGCTTATTTAATACAATTGATGCACCTCCATCATTCAGACAGGACGACAAAATTGTCAGTCCGCCAGCTATAATGAAAAATTGCTTTATTGCGGTTCTACGGTTCATAATCAGAGTTCCCTTTACAATTCGGTAATATTACATATATCCGAATAAAAATACAAATGCTAAAACGATTAAATTATTTTACAACCCTCAAATCCATTGCGCCAACAGGGCTTTTGCTGCAGATAAGTTTTCCACAATGTTATCAACAGCTGTTAGTCTAGCACGTTCTACCTCCTGTTTCGTAACTGCAATCAACTGCGTCCCTGCTCCCAACGCAGATGTACTTCCGGTTGATGTATCCTCAATAGCCACACAGCGGTCAGCTGGTAGACCCAGATTTGTTAATGCCAAACGATAGGGTTCCGGATTGGGTTTTGGTAACTCCACACACTCACGCGTGACAAAAAACTCAAAATAATCCAAAAGCTCATGCTTGCCCAAAACAGTATCGACTGTGCTTCTATAACTCGAGGTCACAAGCCCGATACGGATATCTTCTGCTTTCAAAAAAGCTAAAATTTCTCGTGCTCCAGGCATCAATTCAATATCGCTCATGTTAGAATCGGCATAAGCCGCACGTGTACGCTTCCACATATGTTCTTCCGTCACGTCGTAGCCATAGTCCTCGGTAAGACGCTTGACATTATGTGCTAAAGTATGTCCAGCAAAATCGCGAATCCAATCTTCATAGTTGATCTGAAGGTTAAATTCCTGTTTTAATATAGGTGCCCAGTTTTTGAAATAGAAATATTCCGAATCAATTAACGTACCGTCCAGATCGAACAATACCGCCTGTATTTTATTCATAGTGTTAAAGATAAACAAGTAGGTCGAAAAATCCTATTAAATGACACCGCAATACGTAGAATTTGAGAATGCACCATGATAGGTATCCCAAAAACCGATGTAGACATGATAATCAAATTTATCCTTTCTAAATGTCGCGATGTCAACCGTACATTCCCCCTGCGCCGCATCCGCGATGGCCATTTTGAGGTCGCCCTCCCGATCTAAACTAACTAAGGCCACATTTAATTTAAACATGCTATCCCTGTATTTCGGGTTCGGTATCCACGATAATTTCAACAGACCGTCTTCCCAACGAGCCTGAACACCTTCGGGTGAGACAAGATCCCCGACAAATACCTGCACTTTTTCCATATTAATAACTGGTTTATTTTCGACATCCACATCAAGCGCATTTTTGAAAATATGCTGCTGTGCAAGTTGAAATTTCCCCCGTCCGGAGTTTTTAGTTTCTTCAAATTGATACCCAAAGTTGACAATAGGCTTTATCCAGCCACAAAACTTACTTACCAATTTTATTTTCTGACGATGAGCCAATTGCGCGGCAGTGGGTGGTTTCGTACTTTTCTTCCTCGCCCCCCGTATAACACATTTTCCATTGAGATTGTAGCCATATACTGAACCTACTTTGCCTCGAAAACCACCATTTGCGCCATCTTCTAATATTGCCATTTTTTAACCTTTTTATTGTAATTGCGGGATCTATTTTACACCCTAACAAATAATAGTTATCAATGTTTGACTTAGTTTAGCAATAAATTAGAATTTAGCTAGGTTTAAGTTAGGGTTTATTTAGGTTATACCTAAACAAACCCTAACTAAACCCTAAGCTAACCCTAACTAAACCCTATGTAAATAGTTGCTTTGATAGTATGTACAAAAGCAGTTGTTTTCCTTCATTTTTGGATAAGCTTTGGACATTTATTAAGTTTGTTGTGGTAAACGAAAACTAATGTATACCGAGTATGAATGCACGACCAGCTTTTAGAAGATAGCCATTACGTTCGTTAGCATAGCGCATTCCGGCCAAGTGTAGGTAATTCACAAATAGCATATAGTACTTTCTAATACCGCCTCAAACGTACACGCGATGAAAACCGAGCTCATGAGTTCGCAAGAAATCTGAAAGCTTCATTGCCTTAAAAATTTATATCATGAAAATAATTGCAATCGGTCGCAATTACATCGACCACGCGAAAGAGCTCAATAATCCAGTCCCAGAGAATCCCATTATATTTTTAAAACCTGATACTGCGGTATTAAAGGATAACAAAGATTTCTATTACCCGGAATTCTCCAAAAATATTCAGTTCGAAACCGAAGTTGTCCTCCGGGTCTGTAAAGAAGGAAAACATGTGACACCAAAATTTGCATCAACATACTTCGATGCTGTCGGTCTGGGAATTGACTTCACCGCAAGGGATGTACAGCAAGAACTAAAAGCAAAAAGCCTTCCCTGGGAATTGGCAAAAGCATTTGACCATTCTGCAGTGATCAGCAACTTGATTCCTAAAGAGGAGCTTGTGGATGTAAATTCGATTGATTTCTCCCTCCAGCAAAATGGGCAAACAGTTCAGCAGGGAAATACCAAGGACATGATTTTCTCCTACGAAGATCTGATTGTGTATACCTCCAAATTTATTACCCTCCGCAAAGGGGACCTCATTTACACGGGTACGCCTGTGGGTGTCGGCTCTGTAGCCATCGGCGATTTATTGGAAGGTTTCATCGGCGAACAGAAGATGTTCAGCTGTAAAATTAAATAAGCTGGGACATCTTATGACAAAAAAAAGAATAGCATTACTGGCCCTCCTCACTTGTATGGCAGGCCTAAGCCACGGGCAAGATATTATCAAAAGCCGCAATTATCCACAAAACTATTTTGTACGGCCCATGGACATTGCGCCTCAGGCTTCAGGATCGTTCGGCGAATTGCGCGCAACGCATTTCCATGGCGGAGACGATTACCGGACACAACAACGCATCAATATTCCTGTGCATGCAGCGGCGGAAGGTTTTGTATCTCGCGTCAGGGCACAGATAGGTGGTGGTGGTAATTATGTTTACATTGATCACCCCAGTGGTTACACCTCGGTATACATGCACCTAGAGAGTTTCAATTCGGATCTTGCTAAAATCATCAAAGATGAGCAGTACAAGCAGAAACGTTTTGATGTCGATGTATTCCTCAAACCAAATCAGGTCCCGGTGAAAAAAGGCGAGTTTATTGCAAATTCGGGCAATACAGGCGGGTCTGCAGGTCCGCATCTTCATTTTGAAATCCGTGATACAAAAGCGCAGCTACCACTCAATCCACAATTGTTCGGACTACTCTTTCCGGATGGTGTAAAACCGATCATCCGCGGCATGACGGTATATGATTTAGGCTCCGAACTGTTTGATGAAAATACGCCCCGCAGACATCAAACGATCAAATCCGTTGGTAGCGGCAATTATAGTTTAGCAACAAACGCCCCCATCTCTGTGAATGGCACCTTTGGGCTAGGCATTAATACGGTTGATAAACGCAGTGGTATCTCATTTACGTATGGTGTCTACTCGATCGAACTTTTTTTGGACAACAAAAACATCAGTACGGTGCTGTTTGAATCAATCCCTTTTGATCAGACCCGTGCGATCCAGTCTTACGTCGACTACCCCTACTTAAAAAAATCCGGTGTACGCGTTCAAAAAAGTTTTAAAGATCCAAACAATCCGATCAACATCTATAAACACCTGGACAACCTGGGAAAAATCGAATTGAAAGACAATGAGATCCATGAGGTAAAATATGTTGTCAAGGATGTTCAAGGGAATACGAGCGAATTGAATTTTAAGGTGCAAAACAACCCTTCACTTTCCATCAGCCGTACAGGTGCTACAGGCCTCAAAATGTTCCACTATGCTGACGAGAACAAATATGAAGCGGAGAATGCCCGGGTTTATATGAGCAAAAATATATTGTATGACGACCTTTACTTCAATTATTCGCAGGGAGCAAAACCTGCAAAAGGCTACTCGGCAATGCACTATATCCACAACGCTTATACACCGGTCTTTGGATATTACAAGCTCATGATCAAACCAGACTACAGCTTGTCTGAAAATCTTTATGACAAGGCTTTGATTGTTTCTTCCGACGGCGGAGCACAGGGAGGTAAATATGAGAACGGTTGGGTCGTGGCCAATGTACGCGAGTTTGGCGGTTTTTATGTTGCTGTTGACACCATTGCACCGAATATTGTGGCACGTAACCTGACCGACGGAAAGAACGTGAGTGGACAGCAATCCATTGACTTTACAATCAGCGACAATCTCTCTGGAATAGATACTTTTGACGCTTATATTGATGGAAAATGGGCCTTGATGAAGTATGATCCTAAAACGAGACATATCTGGCACGACTTCGAACCCGACTTAAGCAGTGGCCGACATGCGTTTAAACTCGAAGTGAAAGACAACAAAGGGAATTTAAAGACATACGAAGCTTCTTTTATAAGGTAGATCCCTAATTTTTGGCAATAAATCAGGGGGTTCAAGAGATTAATCGTATCTTAATCGACTAAATACAATGTAATATGGCAACACTAGAAATAGGACAAAAAGCACCGGATTTCAGTGCAAAAAATCAAAATGGTGAAACAGTCCATCTTTCAGATTTTAAAGGAAAAAAAGTTATTTTATATTTTTATCCAAAAGACAATACCCCAGGCTGCACCACGGAGGCCTGCAATTTCAGAGACAATTATCAGTCTTTGAAAAAAGATGGTTTTGAAATCATAGGCGTAAGTGTGGACGGCGAGGTATCGCACCAAAAATTCATCAGCAAACATGAGCTTCCTTTTCAGTTGCTTGTAGATGAAGACAAGAGGCTTGTAGAGGCCTATGGTGTGTGGGTCGAAAAGAACATGTATGGCAAAAAGTATATGGGCACAGCACGCACCACTTTTGTGATTGATGCAGATGGCATTATCCAGCATATCATCAAAAAAGTAGATAACAAAAATGCGTCCCAACAGATCCGTGATTTAGGCATTTAAAGAATACCTCTTATCAAGAATCTTATATCTAAAATCTAAAACTAATATCTATATTTGCCACTTATGAGCAAACAGACAGACGACTTTTTCAAAAGTGTAGTATCACACGCGAAGGAATACGGTTTTGTATTTCAATCGAGCGAAATATATGACGGATTAAGTGCCGTCTACGATTACGGTCAATTAGGTTCGGAATTAAAAAACAACCTAAAGACTTATTGGTGGAAATCCATGGTGCAATTGCACGAAAACATTGTTGGTATTGATGCCGCAATTTTCATGCACCCTACAACATGGAAAGCCTCTGGTCACGTTGATGGCTTTAACGACCCGATGATCGACAATAAGGATTCAAAAAAACGTTACCGTGCTGATCAATTGATCGAAGATAAGATTGCACGTTATGAGGCCGATGGCAAGACAGCAGAAGCTGCTGCATTATTAGACGCTTTGAATACCGCATTGAATGCAGACGATTTAGCTGGACTAAAAACCATCATTGAAGAACATAATATCGTATGTCCGGTTTCAGGTACCAAAAATTGGACTGAAGTACGTCAATTTAATTTGATGTTTGCAACTCAGATGGGTGCTATGGCAGATGGAGCAGATCAAGTTTATCTTCGCCCTGAAACTGCACAAGGTATTTTCGTCAACTTCCTGAACGTTCAAAAGACAGGACGTATGAAAATTCCTTTTGGTATTGCACAAATTGGTAAAGCTTTCCGTAACGAAGTAATTGCACGTCAGTTTATCATGCGTATGCGTGAATTCGAGCAAATGGAAATGCAATTTTTCTGCCGCCCCGGTACTGAATTGGAATGGTATAACAAATGGAAAGAGACACGCTTGAAATGGCACTTGGCATTGGGCTTCGATCCATCAAACTACCGTTACCACGATCACGATAAATTAGCGCATTACGCAAATGCTGCAGTTGATATTGAATTCAACTTCCCATTCGGATTCAAAGAAGTTGAAGGTATCCACTCGCGTACAGATTTTGACTTGAAACAACATCAGGAATTTTCTAAAAAGAAAATGCAATATTTTGATCCTGAAATCAATCAAAACTACATTCCATATGTAATTGAAACTTCAATTGGATTGGATCGCCTTTTCTTAACTGTATTATGTAACTCTTTGGTAACAGAAGATCTTTCTACAGCAGAAAAACAAGATTCTCGTGTTGTATTGAAATTTCCACCAGCATTGGCACCGGTAAAAGCTGCAATTTTACCATTGACCAAAAAAGATGGTTTACCAGAAAAAGCACGTGAGATCCTAAATACGTTAAAATTGGATTACAACGTTCAATATGACGAAAAAGATGCCATTGGAAAACGTTACCGTCGTCAAGATGCAATCGGAACACCAATCTGTATCACAGTCGATTACGATTCACTGGAAGACAACACCGTAACCATCCGTCACCGCGATACGATGGCACAGGAACGTGTTGCCATTGCCGATCTTGAAAAAATATTGAATGACTTGGCTGGTTGGAATACCCTGCTAAAAAAATTGATATAGCTAATCCGCTATCACAGAAAAGGTGTCCATTGCTGGACACCTTTTTGTTTTAATAGATGTAGGGCGGCTAGATGCTAGGTACAATAACTGTGCTAGTATTCTATCACAATATGATCGTCCCAATGTTCGTTCTTCACGACCTGAAAGCCCAAATTCCCATTGGCAATCTCCAGCAATTTGCCCTTAAACTGTATTTGAACATTATTTCGGATTTCGCTTCCCAGTTCAAATGTACGCAGTAATTGGCCGTCTTTGAAAACTCGAAACTGATATCGAATAGCCTTGTTATCGAGATAATAGCCCATAAATTGGTTGAACGAAAAACTTTGATCAGCTACCGTAAAATGTGGGACAACCGTCAACACACTTTTATCGAACTGATCGCTGCTTCGCGTCATAAAAGGATAATAATGAAATACAGGATGAAGTTGCTCCACCTGAATACTATCAATTGCGCTCAGATCTTCGCTGTCTGTAAAGGTCAACTTGACCTCACTGTAGATCCGGTTTAACTTCAGTACCCGCTCTAGCGCCCCCTTAACCTCAAAGGTATCCCGACCAGCAAACAACTCCGCAGATTGTTCAGAAAAAGCATTCGTAGCATAAAAGTGTTCAAAATCCACAGCCTCTGCCATAATCAGCGGCAATGTTGAATTTTTAGCAATCAGACTCAGGTAATAGGTTCCATTCGGCAATTCAACATCGAAAGTTTCCTGCGAATTAAGTACGCCCGATTTGATCATGGCCTTCGATTTTGCATCGAACACATGGTAGTAAAACTTACTTGGTAAAGCCTGCGGCTTTACTTGCCCATAAATCATCACGTTATCCATCTTAAAGGTACCCGTCGTTGGGCTGTAGCCCACTCCACCATCTCTGCTCCCGGCAAATAATGAGATTTTCAACCAAAGCTCTTTGCTGTTGCCAAGCGAAATATTTGCCAACGATGTACTTATTGGAATTTTAGCTGAAAGTTGCACATTCGGGGGATACCTGATTGTGTCCGAGAGCACTGAAAAACTATTTCCCATATCCAGGGAATAGCTCAACATGAGCGCTCTTGGTCCTGTACTCGAACTATTGCCATCAAACGTCCAGCTGCCTAAGGATTGAATACCTTTGGTAGGGATTTTAATTAGGATCTCTTTCGCGCCCTTAAAACTTATGGCTTTTCCCGTTGCGGGCCAACCGCCCAAAAAATCATAGTCTGTCTTTGCATTGTTGTAATCGATCAAAACAGCGGCATCGAGTGCAACTTCTGGAACAGTGTTGCTATTATCAAACGTCCAGTGGTACAGCAATTCGTTCTCGGAAGCAGCTCCGCTCAGCGCAGCTCGTTTTGCCGTGGTTGATTGTTTTTTTAGAGGAGTAACAATCGCTTCAAAATCCTTGACTTTGAATTTTACCGCATGAATTGTTTCATCGTTTTCATCGGGAAGTTTTGCATGCTTTTTGCACGAAGGCATTGCGGCTAAAACCAGGATGAATACACATGAAAGAATTCCCCAAGTTGACTTGGATTTTCTTTTCATAAATATAAATGATTTATAAGTTAATTAACCGGCAGATTAAAATTAACTTATAAATCATTTCACTCCAATAGTATAACTAAAAAGTTACAATCGTTTTCTCACTTTTGCAAGTGGTCTCTTTATCTATTTTTTGAACGTATATCTTTCCAGAAGAGGTTGTTAATTTCATTTTGAGTACATTATTCACCCCTGTTGGACGTACATACTCGCCATTAAATTCGTCCCATTCATAGATCGGATTACCTTCTTCATTCAACCAGATATAGTTATAACGCGCATCGACTTTATCCTTTACTGTCAATTGTACTGTGTTTTTCTTCTTGTCTATTTTAACCTGAATATTCTTTGGCTTATCAATTTTGTCCAATGTGTTGATGTAAACTTTTGTTTTCTCGGAAACCCGGTCATCCCAAATACCACGGACGAGGTATACTTTTGACTCCACAATATTTTGCAAAAAAATATTATTCCCTGTCTCTTCCCAAAACCCTGTGGCGGCATCATACCAGCGATATTCAAGTCCGGCAATAGGATGCTTTACTGTAAGCACCTGAGCACCACCATAACAGGTTTCCAATGTATCGCCCCATGTGATCGATGGCTTCGCTAAATCAATCAATTTTACCTGATTAAATGTCCACACAACGGAGTCTCGATGGTTGACATAGGATGGATTACGTAATAGATTTGTCGTATCCTGAATCATCACCTTCAACGTATTCGCTCCAACGCTTAGCATTCCCGGATCGAGGTAAATCGAATCAATGTCGGTCGCAATTGTTTGATCATTCAACAACCAGGACATTTTAAAGGTATTCGGGGAAGGTTTTGCCAGACGTAGCGAAAACTTCTGAACACTATCTAAGGTAATCGGCTTATCGAGTGCAGGTTTTACCTGAATAAATGGACTTGACTTTTTCTTGATGGAAGCAACAAATTGCTCTTGACAAACGGGACAAAATGGAGCTACCAGGTATTGCATTTTACAATATTCATGTGGTCTAAACCAGTTAGAGGGCGAACCTTTACCACCATAAGAGTAAATACCAACTCCGTCTTTTCCAAGCCAGTATTTCCAGGGGACCTGCTTTGCATCTGCCGATTGTGAGCGGTTTACAGATTCAATGGCATATTGATTTCCCGCCCAATACTCATCCGCAAGCTGGGCAAAGGAATGTCCAATTTCGTGCACCGCGATGTCATTGCTCTTAAAATTAACAGTAGAAGTTGCCCATTTTCCTCCTGAACCACCATAAAATGGGGAATTGACCAGCACAACGACCTGTGTATAATTTGGGGTATGCATTTTCAATACCTCTTCAATACGATCATTTTTCTGCGGTACAACCAAACGATGTAAACCACCATTGTCAAAGCTGCTTCCAAAAATCGTGTTCGGATGAGCAATCGGAACAGCATGATCCCGTGTAAACTTATTGTAACGTGGGGGATATTTACTCAGATCGGTTTCACCATGTACACAGTCACCCGCTTTGCAGTCGTGCACTGCACCAGATTCCTCGGAGATCGTACGAATAGCAAACACATTAAAAAAACTGCTGTATTGCTTGAAGGGTTCGATCGAGAAAAAATAGTTGGTAAACTGCTTGGCATCGGCAGCATAATCATCCAGCTGTGCTTTGGTGTAACCGTCCCCCAAAATGACCAAATTGATAATATGCTTATCCGTTCCTTGGTATTGCAATGTATCAATCTTAAAAAGAGAAGATTGGGCCCGGAGCTGCAGCGCAGATATACATAAAACTAGGAGTGCAATAAATAGATTTTTATTCATCGGAATGGTTATCGTTAGAACTCAAAAATACCATTTTAGCACCTGCTATTTTTAAATTTTATTGACGAGTCTTTCTCCGATATTGTCAACAAAACCATTCTTCCGATTTCCGCGGAGGGGAGCCTACCAAAAATCAACGGCATGAGGATCCAGCTATAGCTCGGAAATCCCCATAGACTATTCCATTAAACGGCATAGTAACATCCGCCAAACAACCTAGTCGCGCATACGATGTTCCTGTACATATTCACTCGGCGAAAGTTTGGTTATTTTCTTGAACACCCGATTGAAATTGACAACATTGTTAAACCCTGTTTTAAAAGCGATATTAGAAACACTTTCCGAAGATTCGTCAATCAACATTTTACAGGCACGTTCAATCCGGATTTCATTGAGGAAGGTAACATAGGTTTTCCGGGTATGTTTCTTAAAATACTTGCAAAATGCGTGTGGTGTCATGTGTGCTACCGCTGCTATATCTTCCAAGGAAATTTTGTCTCCAAAATGCTGGAAAGTATATTGGAATATTTCATTGATTCGCAATCCTTCGGCATCTGAGAACTTCTTTTGTGGAATACCTGTATACAGCGAAGTCCATTGATCTACTTTTTTACTTAAAAAATTAATCAGCTTCACAAACGAGAGGAGACGATCTATGCCCGCACTCACGTTAATCTGTACAAATTTTTCTTTCAATGCGACGGAGTGCTCCGCATCCAATTTTTTACTGACGTTGATGTGTTCCAGGAAATACTTGACATCATCGAATTCAGGAAAATCCAGAAAGGGTTTAAAATGTTCGTAGTCGAAAAAAATATGGATGGCATGAATGCCATCCCTTATATCTTCCCCCGTTTTGAACATATGCGGTTCATCCGCATCAACGATATAGATCTCGTCCTCTTCAAAACTATGTGTAAAGTTGCCAATCATAAAGGTTCCCCGCCCTTTCAGAATATAGGTCAGCTGGATTTCCTTGTGTCGGTGATAGTTGCTATAGAATGAAGGCAGAATGTCTTCCTGCACACAAATAGATCCTTGGTAAACAACCGGAACTGTAAATTGAACGACTTTCATTATGTATTGAAATAACAAATATTAAACAGTTAATTCAAATGTAAGATTTTTTAAGACAATAATCGTTAATTTTTAGCAAGAAATTCCTTTACCTTCCCTAAAAACTGTGGCATTGCTGGATCCTCACCGCTCAAGGATAAAATTTGGAAGGTCTGCGGATTTATCCATAGATAACTTGGCGTACGATCTATACCAAAATCATTTTCCATCGTTGCCTGGTCATTATAATTCAAAAAGTAACTCTGCTTTCCTAGGGCCAGCTCCTTACTTGATTTGATCCATTTATCCAGATCCTTATCCAGCGAAAAATAGATAACCCTTACCCCCATAGCGTTCAATTGAGATTCTTTTTTCCGTAACATCTCCATATCGGCCTTACTATTTGTATTGGAAGTTCTCCAAAACGCGGCAATCAGCATTTTAGCCTTTGGAATATCCTTTAAATTCAAACTATCCCGTTCTACATTCATCGGGCTAATAGCAGGAAATACAGGCATATTTTCGTAGAAGTCTTTCACCCTGTCGACCTTTTCGCGGGCAAATTTAAAATAAGGATGCTTCTGCAAATCCGTATTAAAACTCAGCAATGCGGCATCGAATTTTTTATAATTCGTCTGATCCAAGGAGATGTATTTAAAAAAATAAGGTAATACTAAGGATGAACGGTGGGTACTATCGAGAATAAAATCGGCGTATAGTGTGCGTGGATTAAATGCTGCATTGCCGCTTAAGCGCTGTATTTCATCCACTGTTTTCTCATAGGAACCATCATTTCTTGCAGCCATCGAAGGCAACTGACTCTCCAACTGCCTTACCCATTGGCCTTTATTTGCTGTTTTATTTTTTTCCTCCTCTTCACGCTGTTTGTAGTTCGCATTGAACTGTATGAAATCCTTAGCATTCTGCGAAGAGGTTGTCAAGGTAAACTTACCCTGATTTTCACTCAAATCATAGTCGCTCCCGCCTTCGACAAATAATGTATAGGCCTCCATACCCTTTATCTGAATATCATAAAATCCGGCCATGGCTAGTTCGCCTTCCAAAACAAATTGCCCATTAGCAACCTGTGTTTTTACAAATTGCTGCAGTTTATTGTCGTGATCGACGAGGCTCACCTGAGTTCCGTCCCCGGCAGTGGTTTTTCCAGTTATCTTATAGCTAAAGCTATTCAACAAGGCGGCTGTCTTCGCCGATTCGGACTTTTGTGTACAGGCTGTCGTCCCCAAAGCCAGCACAGAAATCAAGCAAAAATATTTAACGAACTTCATAATCTTTATAGTTTCCGTTTTCAAATAGACGAAGCTTTCCTTTTTTACCTTTAATCTGCAAGGCGGAAACCTTTCCATTTTCCCATTTGATGTCTACGGTGTAGTTTCCACGGGTTTTAAGTCCCTTAACTTCACCCTTTGACCAGGCTTTGGGTAGAGCAGGCAATAGATGGATATAACCATTGTGGCTCTGTATCAACATCTCGGCAATCCCGGCTGCGCCGCCGAAGTTTCCGTCTATCTGAAAAGGCGGATGCGCACAGAACAAATTAGGGTAGGTACCTGCCCCGACTCCCTGATAGGTTGTTTCATTGGTAAAAGCAGGTTTAAGCAACTGCCTTAGAATTTCGAGTGCATGATCACCGTCCTGTAATCTCGCCCAAAACAATATTTTCCAGGCTCTAGACCAGCCCGTCCCTTCATCGCCACGTACAGCTAAAGTCTTACGTGCTGCGTCAGCCCATTCAGGTGTCGTCTGTGGCGAGATAAATGCCGCGGGATACAGACCATATAAATGTGATACATGCCGATGTTTAGGTTCAACTTCCTGGTAGTCCTCGAGCCATTCCATCACGCGCCCCGACGGGCTAACGACTACCGGCGGAGGGATATCCTTCAGCTTCGCTTTCAAGGCGCCGGCAAAACTATCGTTCGTCGCAAGGATAGAATCAGCTTGAATCACCGCCTGGTATAATTCCCGTACGATCTGGTTATCAATGGTAGGTCCCATCACAACCGCAGCAACTTTTCCATTGGCCATTCGGAAAGCATTTTCTGGCGACACCGATGGTGAAGTGACCCACCATCCTGTTTTAGGGTCCTGAACCAATGTATGATCATAAAACTCAGCCGCTCCCTTGAGTATCGGATAAATCTCTTTGAGGTAATTTTTATCCCCGGTAAACAGATAATGTTCCCAGAGATGGTTACATAGCCAGCCTGATGCCGTACTCGCTCCCCAGGAAGCCTGCTCACCCGGAGCGGAATACCCCCAAATATTCGTCATCATATAGACCACCCAACCCGGTGCGTTATAGTAAGCCTTTGCTGTCTGCTCGCCAGTTTTTGCAATCCGCTTTATCATTTCAATAAAAGGCTTATGATATTCGCTCAGGTTATTGACCTCCACGCCCCAATGATTCATCTGTGCATTGATATTGAGATGATAGTCACCATTCCAAGGTGTATTGATCTGATTAGCCCATAGCCCCTGCAGATTTGGCGGCAGAGAATTTGTATTTTTAGGAGCAGCACTTGAAATATTCAAATACCTTCCATACTGATAATAAATCGTGGCCAGATTAGGGTCCTGAACTGGATTTTTATAGAAATTGGCAATCCGTTCATTGGTAGGGATAGCGTTATTCGCCGTATTTCCAAACAAATTAAGATTTACCCGATTAAAGATTTTTTGATAGGCAGCAAGATGGTTTTTATATATTTTCTGTTCGTCAACAGTTTTTACGGCTGCAACAGCCGCTTTGACAACAGGTAAAGGATCTTTCCCATAATAGGAAGTACTTGCTGAGAAATAGACCGTGAGACCACCTTTTGCAGACACCTCTAAGGTTTTATCCTTTTTGTTGATCTGCAAATTTTTACCTTTAACCTGAATTAATCCAACGAATTTCAGATTCTTACCTCCCTTTCCATCAGGCAAAGATCCCTCGATCAGAATCCCATCGTCCAACAAGGTATAACGGTCAATATTTTCCTGGCGCTGAAATGATATGCCTAACTGCTGTACCTCATCTTTATGTTGACTCAATTGGATAACACCTACATTATTGTCAAAAGAAGTATAATAACGACGTTGGAACTGTTGTCCGTTGATCTTGAATGAAGTTTGTGCCGACGCAGTCGCTAAGTCCAAGGAACGCTTGTAATCTTGGATCGTTCCAGCGGGCAATTTATAATCCAGCAAAAGGTCACCGAATAACTGATAACAGCCATAGGGAACCTTTGCACCATTACCAAAACCAGACCCCTTGCCTTTGGTCACAAAAGTTTCATTGACCAGTTTTTCGGCTTCATCATTTTTACCGGCCTTAAGCAGTGCCTGAATAGCTTCAACATTTTTGTAGGCTTCATAATTATTGGGATCTTCTGGACTGCCCGACCACATACTAATCTCGTTGAGTACGATCTTTTCCTGACTAGGGTTTCCATCTGGCATCATGCCGATAAGTCCGTTTCCCAATGGCAGAGTTTCTTCCCAAACCTTCGCGGGCTTATTATACCAAAGTACGAGTGGATTTTGCTGAGCAAAAAGAGTCGTGGTATGACAAATACATACCACGATAAGCATTAAAAATCTATTTGCCATACAATTCAAGTTCCGCTATGGCTAATTCATTGCCTTCGATAAATTGTTTTGGTTCAAATTTGATAAACTTGGTTGCGCTGTTCGTATCAAAAAACACCTGTTGCAAAATTGGGTTTGCCTTAATATTGGAAAACTCGCCCTCTTTAACAAGGGTCCATGTTTTCCCGTCGGTACTGGTTGATATTTTATAATGTGTTGGTGTCCCTATGTTCTTTCCATCCTGACGAGGAAGGAAGCCGATACCAGAAACAGGTTTGTCTGTAGCGACAACGATTACACCTTGATCGGCAACAGTCGCAAAAGTACTTGGTTTTCCGTCAGATATATAAGCATTATTATTGGATCTACCTGTCGAAATCTTAAATCCAGTCAGCTTTTTCACCTCTTTGGTATTAAATGCAAAGGGCTCGTTATACTCCTTGAACAATCCAAAATCACTGAGCGTAATCGCTACAGGAGCATAAACATGAAGACGTAATTTACTTGCAGTTTGAGGTTGCTCGAGTTTGATGAGTCGGTTTGCGCCGATACTTGTTGCTTTGGCCAAAGGCTTCCAGCTGTTATTTTCCCAACGTTCAATCGAAACACTATCGATACGTTGTCCCAACTTAATATTCTCTCTTAATTGGATAAGGTCGAACTTAGCAGGGGATTTTAATTTTATTTCCAATGTTGCCGATGTTTTGGAATCGTCTGTTGCCCAATAGCTATAGCGATCATTATCGGTAATAAATGAAGTACCATAGGATTTTGAATCACCATTACGGACATTGGATGCCGTGATGATCGCTCCTTTGGCTAAATTGGTACGGAAAGTTTCCTTCACTTTTTTTCCAAAAGCCTGCAGCGACTTCACATCATTCTCATGTAATGTACCAGAAGGCATCGGTGCTAAGCCAAGATTCATGCATGCTCCTCTTCCAACGGATTTTAAATAGATCTCAAAAAGCTGATTTGGTGTTTTTACACGGCTATCTTGTTCTTCATGATAAAACCATCCCGGACGTTGCGGCACGTCACATTCAGCAGGTATCCAATATTTACCATTACGGTCACCTGTTTCGGCATTATGTGATTCTGTCGCTCCGGGTACAGCGACTTTTCCATTTAAGCCAATCGGCGTAAATGTTGCCCATGATGTTTCAGCAGCAAATCCTTTTTCATTACCCACCCAACGCATATCGGGACCGATATCTGAGAAAATAACCGCCTCAGGCTGTAATTTTCGCACAATTGGCCAGGTTTTTTCATGCCACTCATAGTAAGTTGTTCGATCGATGATACGCTTTCCTTCATGGCCACCATAAAAGCCATCACCACCATTTGCTCCATCATGCCAGGATGTAAACAAAGGGCCATAATTGCTCATCAATTCAGTCAGCTGCTGTCTGTAGGCTTCAGCATAGGCCGGCGTACCGTAACGTTCATCGTGACGATCCCAAGCAGAAAGATATACACCAAATTTCATCCCATTTCGATGGGTCGCTTGCATAAAATCTTTGACCATATCACCTTTTCCATTTTCCCATGGTGAAGAAGCGATACTATAGGATGTTGTCTTGGTTGGCCACAAACAAAATCCATCATGGTGCTTTGCCACACTAATTAAGCCCCTGAAACCACCTGCTGCCGCTGCCTTAGCAATTTGATTTGCATCAAAAGCCGAAGGATTAAACAACGAGGGCTGAGCATCACCATAACCCCACTCCTTATTTTGGAAAGTTGTCGGCGTATAATGAATCAAACAATACGTTTCCATCTCTTGCCACTTTAATTGACGCTCGGTTGGCAGAGCCCCGTAAGCTTTTAAAGTATCTGATTTGGCTATAGGCCCGCTGGAAAGTAAAATGGAGGATAACAAGATTGTCAACATAGTCTATATTTATGTGCTAGAAAATTAGGTTGTAAAGCCCTAAGATAAGAAGTTTTGCAAAATGCTGTATGTAACATTTGCGTACAAAACCGACCGATGCTCAGCTCCAATAGGATTTATCCCTAGGTCAAATCGTATTCTTTGTTTAAATCAATCGATTGATTTAAATAAAAATTCCAATTTATCAATGGTGCTATTTACAGCCAGTTATTTAACTTTTCGTATACCGGCATAAGCGATTTTTTACTTTCAACACCAAAGAAAAACATGCTTTACCTCGATTGATATGTTATATCAACCTAAAACTGTCCTTTTTTCACCTAATTTCCCCAAAAATCAGATTCTTTATCTTGTCGGTCAAACAAAAATCATCCATCCGTTATTAATAGAGGATAAAGTAGTTAACAGCATTCAAATAAATGCTTCATTGGGCTATACTTGAGATTGGCATGATAATTATAAGTATAGGGCAGAAAAAGGAACGTTTTTTCTAAAAGTGTCTGTCTTTATGGATTTGTATTTTTTATTAAGGTATCAATGAGCTCGCTACGCTAGCGTATTGACCAGAAAGAACTTTCGGGTTGCTTTCATGGTTTTTGATGCTGAAGAAATAATGAAAGTTTTATATTATTAAAAATGATTATGAGAGGTAATTTAATGATTTTAGCGGTTGCATTGGCGTTTTCAACAATCGCATGTAACACAACTGGAAAAAAAGCTGAGGCAACAGGTAGCGGCGACACTGCGACTACGGTTCAAAAACCAAGCACAGTGGACAATGCGTCTTTGGAAGGCACCTGGGAACTTAAATCCCTGACCACAGCAGAAACTGCAGGAAAACAACTTAAAGATTTATTTAAGGACAAAATTCCAACATTGACTTTCAATACAAAAGACCACAAAGTAGATGGAAACAACGGTTGTAATGGTATTGGTGGAACTTACGAAAGCGAAAAAGGCAATTCGATCAAGATTGGTGATAAATTGGTTTCAACCATGATGCACTGTGAGAATGCGGCTTACAACGAATTTATGAATGGCTTAAAGTCTACGACAAACTTTGATGTACGGGATAATGAATTGACATTTATTTCTGGAGATATCGTCGTGATGCAATTCGTCAAAAAATAAATTAGTTTAATGATATAAAAAAGGCTAGTAAAATTTACTGGCCTTTTTTTATTTAGGAGTCGAGGTTATCCACCAGGTTATGCTTCGGATAACATTCACAACTATTGATTCATCCCAAAGTATAAAGTTTAATAGTGTTATGTTTCATTAATTGAAGAGGCTCGCGTCCCATTTTTTCTCATTGGGCGCAGTTCGTTGGCCATTTTCAAAGATCGTTACAGTAGTTTTTTTCAAATAATTATTTTTGGACAGTGCCCTCGGCATAAGATCTTCAAGTACTGTAAGTCCTCTAACCTTATTTTCTTGTGTATCATAATTACTAAATATTTCTACTGTCTTGGAGGTAACATAGGAAAATTCAGATACAATACTGTCCAAATTTTGTTTTTGATTAAAATAAAACGTCTTGTCGGTATATAATTTACCGTCAACATATCGATATTCTTTTTTCAACCGGTTCCCCTCATATTCATAGCTATAGAAATTAGTGGGGACATCTTTTTGAACGATTGTTCTTTCAACAATCAACTTATTCCGATACAATAATTCATGCGTTTCAGTAAAAGCCATCATTGCATTGGTACTCTTTTTTTTCAATATTGCTCGATTGCCACTTAAGTTAACATCCCACTAAATTTCATCGGTAAAATAAGGCTTGTAACCTGTTGCCAAAGGTAATGGCATCACATCACTGGTAATGCGCGTAAGTTTATTCCCTTTATAGGTCAGTTTCATCTCGCTCAATGGAGATATTAGCTCTCTATCTATATAAGAGTTTAAATAAAAAATCGCAATTTTTTTCGGTTTGTTCCCTAAGTCCATTTCTCCTTCCTTTGAACAGGAAAAGCAAAGCACTAGGAATATAGTATAAGGCAAAAGCCATATTTTTTTCATAAAATGGGTTATTTGATTGCTAATTATACAAATATAAAATTTTCATCTCGTACCTTTACACATCATGAAACAAGATCAATCTAAAATCATACGTGAACAGGTCGATCGTTCAGCACTTCGCGAACATTCGACTCCTTTATACCTTACATCAAGTTTTATCTTCGACAGCGCTGAACAAGGTCGGGCGGTCTTTGCTGGCGAAGAGGATGCAATGATTTATTCCCGCTATGCCAATCCAAATACTTCAGAATTCATCAACAAAGTTTGTATTCTTGAAGGTGCAGAAGCAGGATTGTCTTTTGCATCAGGCATGGCAGCAGTATTTGCCTCCTTTGCAGGAATTATCGAAAGTGGAGACCATATCGTTTCTTCACGTGCAATATTCGGCTCTACACATCAGTTATTTACGGAACTTTTCCCACGTTGGGGTGTTACAACAACTTACGTAGACGCAGCTAATCCGGAAGAATGGGAAAAAGCAATCCAGCCGAATACGAAAATCATCTTTTTAGAATCACCATCCAACCCAGGTCTGGAATTGGTTGATTTGGAATGGTTGGGTAAATTCAAGGAGAAATATCCTCATATCATTCTGTCGATCGACAACTGCTTTGCCACACCTTATCTTCAGAAACCGATTCAATATGGATTTGACCTGGTTATCCATTCGGCGACCAAATATATGGATGGACAGGGTCGTGTTTTGGGTGGAATTGTTGTCGGAAAACAAGAGCTAATTGATAAATTGATGTTCTTTATCCGGCATACAGGCCCGGCATTATCGCCTTTCAATGCCTGGATCATATCAAAAAGTTTAGATACATTGGGCATCCGTATGGACCGTCATTGTTCTAACGCATTGGCTTTGGCCGAGGCATTGGAAAATCATGCGGAAATTGAGGATGTAAAATATCCATTTTTACCAAGCCATCCACAATATGAGCTGGCCAAGAAACAGATGAAAGCTGGTGGCGGTATTGTAACCTTTGTTGTCAAAGGTGGTTTTGAGCGAGCAAAAGCCTTTGTAGATCATTTGGAAATGATTTTATATACCTCCAACTTAGGAGATTCAAGATCAATCGCAACGCATCCAGCCTCAACCACACACTCAAAATTGTCGGAAGATGAACGCTTAAATTTAGGCATCAAACCGGGCAGTATCCGCCTGTCTGTGGGTCTGGAAGATCAACAAGATATCATCAACGACATCTTGCAAGCATTAGAAAAAACAAAATAACAACAAGAAGACATATTAAATAAAAAAGCCTTTGCATAAGCAAAGGCTTTTTTATTCGCTCACATCCTTCTTAATTCAACGATGCGATCGCTGCGGCATAGTTTGGCTCGTCAGCAATTTCTGCAACTTGCTCTTCATACAACACTTTTCCAGTTTCATCTAATGTAATGACAACACGGCTCAACAAACCCGCCAAAGGTCCGTCCGCAATAGCCAATTGATAAGCATCTGAAAAGTTTGAATCTTTATACTCTGATAATGTCACTACATTATTTAGACCTTCTGCCGCACAAAAGCGCCCTTGTGCAAAAGGTAGATCTTTCGATATACATAACACGACAGTATTATCCAACTGCGATGCTTCTTTATTAAATGCACGTACGGAAGCGGCACAAGTTCCGGTATCTACACTAGGAAAAATATTTAATACAATTTTTTTTCCTTTGAAGTCTACTAGAGACTTATCGGAAAGATCGCCTGCAGTTAATTTAAAATCAGGAGCTTGCTCGCCAACCTGTGGTAAACTGCCTTTCGTGTTTACTGGATTGCCTTTAAAAGTGATTGTAGCCATATAATATGATCGTTTAATTTTTAGTATCCTTGCATTTAAAGGTACGAGCAAAAAAAATATTACACAACATTTATTAATTTTAGTCAAACATTTATTATGTTAGCATTGTATTTGAAAGAGGAATGTTAACCAAACAATAAACACTAGTATGAAGAAACTACTATTCTCAATACTTTGTGCAAGTCCGTCACTCTTGTTTGCACAAGGATCACAAGTGAATCTACAAAGTCCCAAGGCAGTGGGAATGGGAGGAGCAGGCTCTGCTTACTTTTTAGATGAATCTTCCATTTTCTATAGCCCGGGTGCCTTAGCAAAAATGGACCATAATGCTATTTCCGTTGCAGGTAATGCCGTGATGTACAAATCTGCATTTCAAGAGGTTGGAAGTACAGTTGTTTATCATACTAGAAATCAGATTTCAACTCCTTTTTCATTATTTGCCGCATTCGGCCCTAAAAACTCCTGGTGGAAAGCCGGTATTGGAGTATACACACCGTATGGTGGTGCCGTCGACTGGGGGAAAGATTGGGTAGGTAAATTCAGTTTGGTCAGCCTTTCGCTGCGTGCAATCTATATTCAGCCCACATTAAGTTTCAAACTGACTGAAAATTTTAGTATTGGGGGTGGTTTTGTATACAACATTGGTACCGTAGACCTTGAAAATTCTGTTCCTGTATTCTATCCGGACGGTCACGCCGGATTGGCAACCCTAAAAGGAACTGGAACTGGAACTGGGTATAACGTGGGTATTCATTATAACTTAGAAGACGAATTTGCCATATCGGTAAGTTACCGCTCTAAAGTCGTCACCAAACTTAAAAATGGAGATGCAACTTTTGACGTGCCTGAATCGGTAGCTAGCAACTTCCCTGCGGGCAACAAATTCAGTGCTGAATTACCGCTACCATCCACATTTGCCGCAGGCATCGCCTTCCCTATTTCGGAGAAATTGAAGATGGCTCTTGATGCAACGCTCATCAACTACGACATCTATAAAGCGCTAGATTTCGATTACAAAGAAAACACGCCCGTATTGCAAGATACGCATTCACCAAAAAAATACGATAAAGCAGGATCCGTCAAAGCAGGATTGGAATATATTGCTTCCGACTGCCTACAATTACGTATAGGCGGCGGTGTGATCGCAACTCCAGTACAGCAGAGTGCCTATGTTTATCCCGAGACACCAGACAACACCAGATACTTAATATCGGGAGGATTTACAATAAAACCATCACCAAAATTTGATGTCACAGGTTCCTTTGCGTATCAACGGATTGTGGCTCGCCAGTCAACCAACGTGGAGAGTCATCTATCAGGTACGTATGCAACAAATATTTTTGCTCCTGGTATCGGTGTAAGCTATAAATGGTAATTAACAGCCAAATTTGACTAAGATGAAAAAAAACAAACTTTATATAGCTGCGGCGTTAGCACTTTTAGCAATCGCCTCATGTAAACCTACCTTGGACGAATATACGCCTTCGGCTGGATCGCTTAATTTTTCAAAATATGTTGCCATCGGAAATTCATTGACAGCAGGTTATGCCGATGGCGGGCTCTACTTGGAGGGCCAAAAGGTGGCTTACCCCAATTTAATTGCGGAGCAATTAAAACAAGTGGGTGGTGGTGAGTTCAAATCGCCATTTTTCAGTGAAGATCAAGCCAATGGTTCTGGCTATATTACGCTTACAGCACTTGTCAATGGACAGCCTGTGACGGCACAGGTAACCGATAAATTAGCCTATCGCTCAGCTTCACCAAAATTATTGACCAAATATACAGATCCGATCAACAACCTTGGTGTACCAGGTATGCGTATGGACCTTTCTATGGTAGCAGGTATGGGCTCTCCAGCTGGAAACATGTATTTCGAGCGATTGCTACCTGATGCAGATGCGATGAAAACATATTTCACCTATTCCACCACGCAAAACCATACCTTCTTTAGTTTTGCGCTTGGAAATAACGACGCACTCGGCTGGGCAACAAATGGTGGTGTAGTGAATATTAACCCAACAACAAAACAACCAGATCCGACAACTGTATTGACAGAAACAGCGCAGTTTACTGCGATTCTCAATGGCTATGTACAGGCACTGACTCAAGGGGACAGAAAAGGCGTACTGGCAACAATTCCTGATGTAACGGCAACACCTTATTTTACGACGGTAACCCGTGCTGCTTTATTGGCAGCCGTGAATGCAACAAATCCACCGACACCTGTAACAAATATCTACATTGCAACAAAGTCAGGTCCTCGTGCTGCTACTGATCAAGATTATTTTGTTCTCCCATTCTCCTCAACAGGATTATTGGGAAAACCAAATGCCGCACAAATTCCGTACGGCTTACACCCACTGAACCCCGTAGAAGACAAATACGTACTGGATGTAAGCGAAACGGCAACAGTCGTACAACGTATCAACGAGTATAATGCGGCCATCAAAGCTGCTGCAGACTCAAAAGGCCTAGCGCTAGCAGATGTACATGAGTTCTTGAATAATGTAAAAGGAGGCGTCCGTATCAACGGACTAGCGGTTAGTGCAAAATATATCACTGGAAATGCTTTCTCTTTGGATGGTATCCACCTAACGCCAATTGGAAATGCCCTAATGGCTAACATCTTTATCAGTGCGATCAATTCAAAATATGGATCGAAGATCCCACAAGTTGACGTAGCAAAATATCGCGGTGTTAAATTACCTGATACTGTTTCAAAATAAACAGCAATCAATATACTGACAAAAGGCAGACGAATAATCGTCTGCCTTTTTTGTATATTTGTTTAGTATAGATTGAACAGAAAAAACTCGTTTTAATTGTAGAAAGGGTGACTTCCTGTCTCACGTTCCACAGCCTAAACGAGCAAAAAAAAATAAAATAAAATAAGATGAAAATCAAATTAAACCGTGTCAACCAAGCTGTGCATTTCGAAGCCAGCAGTGAATTATCCCCTGTCAAAGTCAACATTGATGGCTCGGAAGCTATCGGCGGTGAAGGAAAAGGTGTTCGTCCAATGGAATTGGTTTTAATGGCACTGGGTTCTTGCAGCGTCTTTGACCTCCATAGCATACTGGTAAAACAACGCCAGCAAATTGACGATATCCAGGTTGAAGTGGAAGGTAAACGCCGCGAAGAAATTCCTCAAGTATTTACAGATATTCACATTAATTTTTTCCTAAAAGGTGAAATTGATGAAGTAAAAGCGGCCAAGGCGGCTGAGTTAGCCGTTAAAAAGTATTGCTCAGTACATGATATGCTTGCCGCTGGTGGTATTAATATCACGTATTCTTTGAAAATAAATTAAGAAAATACTTTCTTAGCATCTGATAATCCCCCACATCGCATGTGGAGGATTATTTTTTTATACGTGTTGCATTCATTCTCATTTACCGACAGATGGGAAATATACGAAGTCAATAGAATCTGTAGCAGGATTTGCCTTTGCCAAGATTAACTGATTTACAAACGGTTCTGCTCTTCTGTTCTTGTGGGCTGATTGCTGCTCTTGACTTTCTGATTTCCAAAATGATACCGCAGCGTCAGATTTACTTTTCTGGTATCCCGATAGTCCCTATAAAAATTATTTTGATCGCCGTACTTGGATGATATCGTCATTTTCTCTGTTTTGAAAATATCCATAAAAGATAGATTTACTTCAAATTTCTTTTTAAAGAATTTTCGATTTGTCGTCACATAGGTACTTGAATACCCTGTAATTTTAAATGGCCCCTGTATCGTGGGCGATGTAAAAGTATTACCCAGTTCAAGGTTCCAACCGGCATCCTTATTCAGCACACAGTTGGTGCTTACGTTTCCGTTGCCGATATACACATCATTCTTGTGCAATACGTCATCAGTACCCATAAAATAATTCTCGTTATACATCCCCTCTAGCTGCAGATTCACTCCCCAGCGTCCGGTCAGCTGAAAACTCTTTCCTAAATCTATCCCGGCCCCTTGTCCTTTCTTGATATTGGTATATTGGAAAATCAGTTGATGATTGTTGTTATCTTGGCGGGAAATTTCCATATTGGGCCACTTTTCAAATCGGTAGAAGAGATCGATATTCCAGTTGTTTTTTGTCCAGGTCAGATTCAAGTTATGAACGATCGTCGCCCTTAAACGTGGATCTCCCTGAAAATAAGAAAAACGATTGTAATAGGATTTTGCAGGATTAAGCCAAGAATACGATGGTCGACTGATACGCTTTCCATAGGAAAAACCGAACTGCTGATCGTCAGTCAAGGCATATTGCATGTAAAATGTCGGGAAGAGCACAAAATAATCACGCTTATTGATATCTGCTGGTTCGGATACAATACCTTCCAAATCGGTATATTCCCCCCTTAATCCTGCTTTCCAGCTCCATTTTTTCCAGGCATAGTCCAATGAGCCATACAAAGCCACATTACGTTCTTTGTAATCAAACACACTACTCTTATCAGGCCTTTGCTCGAGCTCTCCTGATTCATCATCAAAGAAAGCAAGGGTACTCGTCGTTTTCACATCGCTAAATTTTCCACCAAACTCCATCCCCAGCTTCTTTATTTTTCCGGTGAAATCTATCTGTGAAGAAAAAAGCCGATTTTTATTTCCATTATTACTGATAAATCGGGTATCTGTCGGTTCCTCCCCCTTAAATCGCAGCGCTGTCAGTACATCCTGATCATTTGTCGAATGATTGTCAGTGAAGTAGGATGACCAATTTATGCTCCACCTGGAATTAAGCTTCTTTGTTACCTGAAGGTAGAGGTTATTCGTTTTTGTCGAGCGTTGATGATCATTGGTGGTAAAATAACTGGACTCCTGTACATGATTTTTATCGTATATAATGGTGGGCACTTCATAAATACCATAGGTTTTCGGTCCGTAATAACCATTTAGCCCAGCATTAACCGTCCAGGTTGTATCGGGTGTATAATCTATCGAAAACACATAGCTGTTCTGACTATTATTGGTATCAAATCGATCCATGACACCTTCCCATGAGGTTTGCTCATTCGGATAATAAACATAATTCGTTTCATAGCGTGCGTAAGTCCCTCGTCCGAAATTATAAGTACCCCGAAGATTGAATTTTTCATTTTTATAATACTGGGTTAGTCCAAACAGTTGCTTCCAGGTACTGCTTTTTTCGGCCAATGCAACCACCGTGCCTCTATAGCCATATAGGTTGGATTTGGAAAGTTTAATATTGATAATCGTGCTTCCCTCAGCTTCATATTTTGCAGGTGGATTGGTAATAACCTCTATCGACTGCACGTCGCTACCTGCTGTATTCTCCAGATAGGTTTTTAGTTCGTCCCCCGTGAGCATTACTTTTCGGTCATTAATGAGGACAACAATATTTTTGTTCCCCCGGACCATTAAATCCGCACCAGTCACCATCACCAAGGGCGTACGCTTCAAAATATCCCAGCTATTCAGTGCTGAAAGATTGGAATTTTGAACGTTGAACTCTAGGCGATCCAATTTACGGATCAATCGGGGAGCTCGACCCACGACCTGCGCTTCTTCAAGTACCTTTGCTTCGGGAAGGAGTTCAAGTAACAAAGGGCGTGAAATGGTATCGCTGCGAAAAAAAAGTTCCTGAGGCTTGAAGTTCAGATAGGTTGTCCGTAGATAGTATCCACTAGGATGATCCAGCGTAAGTATAAATTTTCCAAAATGGTCAGTCTTTACTTCACGGATCTCTTGATAGTTGCTATCCAATAGCATAACGGTCGCTCCCGCCAGCACAATTTTGTTTGCATCCTGTACTTGTCCCCCGATTTGTTTGGTCTGTGCCGAAAGCAACAGGGGGAAAGCCAGAAAAAATAGGATCAATTTCATACTTCGGTATTTAATGGTTCAAAAGTGTCTATAGTTGCGACAAATAATGGTTAATGAAGGGTTAATACTGGGTTAAGGTATATTATCTTAGCCCTCATCAGTTATATTTGTATATGGAATTGAAGCCCAAAAGTTATATCGTTCTCTTTACATTATTTTTTGCCGTTCTTATCGGCATACAGAGCTATCAATTACACAACACCTACCAGCTCAAACAACGCGATATTTTTGCCACGGTGAAAAATAAGCTGAGCAAGCTCCATGAAAATGATAGGCTTTTTGATGATGATTTAATGAGCAAAGACATTGCAAGAGATTATTACATCAAATTGGTTAAACATGAGATAACGGCCGAAAAACTAAAAGAGCTATACCGCGCAAACGCCCATAAAACATCCCAAAAGCTTACGCGATATGTCGACAGCCTATTTCAACCCTTGGGAATGGATGTTATCCTGAAAAAGGAAATTTTGGGTATTTACTTCAAGAACCTAGAAAAACAAATCGCAGCGGGGCCTATCACTGTCTACATAACAAATGGAACGTTTCGTCAACCCGTAGAGCTTTCTTCAAGCGAATGGATAACTGAAAAAACGGAAACACAGAAAATCAAAGACAGTATCCAAAGCCGAGAGATCTTGTACACCTTTTTTGTACACCGGAAAACTTCCTTTGAGGTAACGAATCTCAACTGGATATTGTTCAGGGAACTCACTTCGCTTCTACTGAGCACCCTATTTATTCTGGCCGCTTTTCTTTGGCTTTTTTATAGAACTATTCAGAATCTCCGAAAACAGCAGAAACAGATCACCGTACTGCACGATGTCGTCGACAATATTTCACATGAACTCAAAACACCTATTGCAACCCTGAAGATTGCAGCCAAAACACTTCGAAAATCAACAGACGAAAGCATTATAACGGTCATTGAACGACAGGTAAATCGCTTGGAACAGACAATTGATCCACTTAACGAGAACCTTCAAACAACTGATCAGCCCCCTGTTACCAGAGCAGAACTTCAAGCTATTTTCGACGACTTTCAATTGACCAATCCAACTATCACATTTCAATTAAGTCCCTTGCCTGACGGCAAACTATGCCTGAGCCCAAATGATGCGACAACACTATTTCAGAACCTGATGAACAATGCCGTAAAATATGGTGCAACTTGGATTAATATCTTTTTTGAGGATCAGAAAGGTAAACTCTCGGTTTATATACAGGATAACGGTTACGGCATGGAGGAGTCCGAGCTACCCTATATTTTCGACAAGTTTTACCGCATCCAAAAAGACAATGTTCACGACACCAAAGGCCTGGGAATCGGTCTTTTCCTTGTAAAAAAAATCGTCGATCGTTATCACGGACAGCTTAGTGTAACCAGCAAACCCAATGTAGGGACTACGTTTAAAATCCAGCTGCCGCATACACTTGTCCCATCATCGGAAATATGACCAAAAACAAGGATAAGCTGTGGAAAGAAAATAGACGGCCATAGACTAAAGCATTTATATTAACTCAACTACTGAAAACAAAAATGAATAAAATATTACTCGTTGAAGATGATCCAGATTTTGGTTTTATGCTTAAGCAATACCTTGAGCTATCCACATTTGCCATAGACTGGATAGCGCAGCCCAATGATCTGACGGAAAATTTCCAGCAGCTAGCCGATTACGATCTGGTTATACTGGATGTTATGCTTCCTCAAATCAGTGGTTTTAGCCTGGCCAAAGAAATCAATGCACTATACCCTGCTTTACCCTTTATCTTCTTAACAGCCAAGGAGCAAAAAATAGATAAGCTCACGGGACTAAAAATCGGTGCCGATGATTATGTCACTAAACCTTGTGATCCCGAGGAACTATTGCTTCGCATACAGAATATATTAAAGCGAAATCAGAAAAATAGTACTCCAAAATCGATCGCCATCGGGAGCTATCTATTTCATCCCGAACAATTATTATTAAGCCATACTTTGGAACAATTTAAGCTCACTGAACGTGAAGCACAACTTCTCCTCTTTCTATGGCAACACAATGGTCAGCTTGTCACACGTGAAGAAATCCTTGAAAAGGTATGGGGAAATGCAGATTTCTTTACAGGAAGGAGCATGGATGTCTTTATTACTCGGATCCGCAAATACTTAAGCCTGGATCCCAATCTAAGCATCAGTTCGAATAGAGGTGTCGGATTTACGGTTCAATTTTAAGGGTTATCCAGCAATCTCTTCCTTCCGTTTGTTCCATAATTTCTCTGCCCAACGGCCGACAAACCAAAAGGACACGGCCAAAATCAAAAAGAACACTGCTCTATTGATATTATCCCAGAGATACTCGACATAGCGGGTATAGATATTGAGCACTAAAAATACAAAGCCTACTTCTCTGCTGACGTTATCTTTCGCTTTTAAGCCGTAGACAACCAGGAATACAGACACGGCAGTGGATAAAATACCCCAGTAGAACATATGGTATTGACGTACAGTCGTCCATTCATAGAAATCGGCATAATTTCCAAAAATAGAAAGGGTCCACAAGGATACCATCAGATAAATCAATCCCACAATATAACTGATGGGCTGAAAGACTTGTAGCCTTTCAAACCTGGGTTGAATCCAAACAGCCAACGCGGTTATCAGTGCCCCAAAAATGGTAAAACGCAGCGGGTAGTTCATCCCCCAAAACTTAAATCCCCAATTGCTGTGGTAGGCGGTCTCTGTCGCAAACCATACGCCCAAGGCCAAAAGCATAAACGTCCAAATCAGCTTACTCTCGAGCTTAACGGCAAGAAAGCCATAAATCGCCACGGAGAGTAAAAATAACAAGGAATAGTGCATCGTGTCTTTATCCAATACTTTACCCATAAACCCGATACAGGCCGCAGTTCCGAAAACCCCAATCAGCATCATGGTTTCCGTGGATAGATTTTTATAAGGATAACGTTTCTTATACCGAAAACCCAGCGTATAGAATAATACAGCCACGGCAGCGAAAAAGAAGCAAAATAGGATATTAGGTGCTTCGTAGAGGGTATCCACAAAGGCCAAGAATGATGCATCTGTAAACAACGAAAAAACAGCGAAGACCAGAGATGCCAAGGCAATCCAAAAGGCATATCTAGCCAGTTGTCCCCAATCAAAACTTTTCACGTCTAAACTATCCATCAGCTCGTTCGCTTTTTGTTCATCCAATAAGTTCTCTTTCTTCCAAAATTGGACAATATCGTCGATCGATTGTTTCTCTTGTTTGCTGACGTCGTATTTTCGCATAAATTTAGATTTACTGTGCAAGGTACATTATTTTTTTAAATCACTTGTATATCACATTTTGTTCCAAAAGTCAGATAGGCTCGCATAATTCCTTTAAAATCTGTAATTTTGCATGTTTTGCATTTAATCCCTCACACGGGGACCTTAAGGAGTTTTCATGGCAGTAAAAAGAAGCCCAGATTTGGGCGAACAAAGTGAAGTTCAGGTATTTGGAGCGCGTGCGCATAATCTAAAAAATATAGATGTTTCTTTTCCGAGAAATGAATTGGTTGTTATTACAGGTTTAAGTGGCAGCGGAAAGTCTTCCTTGGCTTTTGACACCATTTATGCCGAAGGACAACGTCGGTATATGGAGACATTCAGTGCCTACAGCCGTCAGTTTTTGGGTGGCATGGAACGTCCGGATGTGGACAAGATATCGGGCTTAAGTCCAGTGATCTCCATTGAGCAGAAAACCACCAGCAAAAACCCGAGGTCCACTGTTGGAACCATTACTGAGGTGTATGATTTTATGCGTCTACTATTTGCCCGAGCAGGAGAAGCTTTCTCCTATGTGACCGGGAAGAAAATGGAGCGTATGTCGGACGATCAGGTTATCGAACGGATTTTGACAGAATTTGAAGGACAGGCGCTGAACATCCTGGCTCCAGTGGTTAAGGGGCGTAAAGGCCACTACCGTGAGTTGTTTGAACAAATCCGTAAGCAAGGTTATGTGAAGGTACGTGTGGATGGAGAAATATTAGACCTTGTTCCAAAAATGCAGGTTGACCGCTACAAAATACACGATATTGAAATCGTCGTAGATCGTCTGAAAATAGAGCGTGAAGATAAAAAGCGCTTACAGACTTCCGTGATGCAGGCGATGAAAACAGCGAAAGGTATCATCAAGGTCTCCACCAAAGATAATCAGGAGCAATTCTATAGCCGTTATCTCATGGATGCCGAATCGGGGATCTCTTATGATGAGCCACAGCCAAATACCTTCTCATTCAACTCCCCATATGGTGCGTGTCCTACATGTGATGGTTTGGGCTATATTTTTGAAATTGATAAGAATGCCGTTATCCCGGATAAAAAACTAAGTATTCAAAAAGGTGGTTTGGCCCCTTTGGGACCTACCCGGGAAAATTGGACTTCGGAAGTATTGAAAGCTGTCGCAAAAAAATTAGATTTTACCATTACAACACCGCTTGAAAAACTAACTGAAGAACAGATTGACCAGCTTTTATTTGGCAATAAGGAAGAGCCTATCGTTGTCACGGTATCTTATGGAAGTTATGGCACGCGTGAATATCGTGTTGAATTTGAAGGAATCTTTAAGATGCTGGAAGAGTTTTCGGGAAAATCATCGGATGAGGCGCCTTCTTTAGATGACTTCAGAACGAAAGTGACCTGTCCAACCTGTGCAGGAGCACGTCTGAAAAAAGAATCTTTACATTTTAAAATTGCGGATAAAAACATCCATGAGCTCTCAACGATGGACATTACATCCATCAAAGAATGGTTTGATCAGGTAGAAAGCAAACTTGATGAACGCCAGCTCATTATTGCAACAGAGATATTAAAGGAAATCCGTGCACGTTTAGGCTTCCTGCTGGATGTCGGCCTAAATTACTTGACTTTAGACCGTACAGCTAAAACACTTTCAGGTGGTGAAGCACAGCGGATCCGTCTGGCCACACAGATTGGTTCCCAACTGGTGAATGTACTTTATATTCTGGATGAACCGAGTATTGGGCTCCATCAGCGGGATAACGAACGTTTGATCAATGCGCTTAAAAACCTACGCGATATTGGCAATTCGGTCCTTGTTGTAGAACATGATAAAGACATGATCCTACATGCCGACCATGTTATCGACATGGGACCTGCTGCAGGCGTTCATGGTGGCACTGTGGTTGCCGAAGGTACACCAACAGAAATCCTAAAATCAAACTCTTTAACAGCAGCTTACCTCAACGGGACAAAAGAGGTTAAGATTCCTGAGAAACGCCGTGAGGGCAATGGAAAAACATTGTCATTACATGGAGCAACCGGACATAACTTAAAAAATCTGTCTGTCTCTTTTCCATTAGGAAAACTCATTGTTGTATCGGGTGTTTCAGGTTCGGGTAAATCAAGCCTAATCACAGGTACTTTATACCCGATTTTGAATAAACATTTTTTCAGAGCCAAAGCAATTCCACTGCCTTTCAAAAAAATTGAAGGGTTAGAACATATTGACAAAGTCATCGAGATCGACCAAAGTCCTATCGGCCGTACACCACGGTCCAACCCTTCCACCTATACCGGTGTATTTTCAGACATCAGAACCTTGTTTGTTCAGCTTCCAGAAGCTAAGATCAGAGGCTATAAGCCAGGAAGATTTTCCTTTAACGTCAAAGGTGGTCGTTGTGAAACCTGTCAGGGAGCCGGGCTGAAAGTCATCGAAATGAATTTCCTTCCCGATGTACAGGTTCCTTGTGAAACATGTCACGGAAAACGCTACAACCGAGAAACTTTAGAGGTACGCTATAAAGGAAAATCCATTTCCGATGTACTTGATATGAGCATCAACGACGCTGTGGATTTTTTCGAAAATGTACCGAGTATTTACCGAAAGATCAAAACTCTGCAGGATGTAGGTTTGGGTTATATCACCTTAGGACAGTCCTCGACAACCTTATCGGGAGGTGAGGCACAACGGGTAAAATTGGCTACTGAACTTTCTAAAAAAGACACTGGAAATACATTCTATATCCTTGATGAACCGACAACAGGTCTTCACTTTGAAGATGTCAATGTCCTTATGGGCGTTATCAATCGCCTGGTCGGGCGCGGGAATACCATTTTGATCATCGAGCATAACCTTGATGTCGTTAAATCGGCCGATTGGGTCATTGACATCGGTCCCGAAGGTGGCAAAGACGGTGGGCAGGTTCTATTTGAAGGAACACCTGAAAACTTAATTAAAAATAATAAAAGCGAAACAGCACGTTTCTTAAAATTGGAAATGTAATGCCTTTGAAACGGCAGCCGCGAAGTATTATATTTCGTGGCTGCTGTTTGCCCGGGATGGCTCGGTTATTGCGCAGGAATGTTTTCCAACTCCTTGGGCTTTGTCTTACAGGGGCAATAGATATCGCACACTGACTTTGACGGCCGAGGAATAGGGCGCAACTATTTATCAATGCCATCCATTTTCATTTGTATAAATGAACACATTAAAGGTTTTTGCTTTTAAAGAACATACGGAATGTCCAGTTGATTTTCATCAGTGTTTATACGCTGTAAATATGGATATTTCTTAACTTTGTATTATATGTCGGATATTATTCAATTACTTCCAGATAATGTTGCTAATCAGATTGCGGCGGGAGAAGTGGTGCAGCGACCAGCGTCTGCCATTAAAGAATTGATTGAGAATGCTATTGATGCTGGAGCTGACAAAATAAAACTTATTGTTAAAGATGCAGGCAAGTCATTGATCCAGGTCATTGACAATGGATGTGGCATGAGCGTAACTGATGCTCGTCTTTGTTTTGAACGTCACGCAACATCGAAAATTCGTAAGGCTGAAGACTTATTCGCTATCCGCACAATGGGTTTCCGTGGTGAAGCAATGGCCTCCATCGCTGCAATTGCACAGGTAGAGCTCAAAACACGCCGCATCGAAGATGAACTGGGTACTGTTGTTGAGATAGAGGGATCAAAAGTTGTCAACCAATATCCGGAAGCTGTTGCTGCCGGAACAAATATTTTAGTTAAAAATCTTTTTTACAATATTCCTGCGCGAAGGAACTTTCTAAAGAGTAACTCCGTAGAAATGCGTCATATTATTGATGAATTTCAACGTATTGCCTTATCAAATCCACAGATTTTCCTAACCTTACATAGCGACGGAAATGAGATCTACCATTTGCCGGCTGAGACGCTGAAACAACGTATTGTCCATATTTTTGGCAACAATTACAATCAGCGACTTGTCCCTGTGGAAGAAGATACGTCCATCATCAAGGTAGAAGGTTTTGTTGGGAAACCTGAATTTGCAAAAAAAACACGTGGTGAACAGTTTTTCTTTGTCAACAAACGCTTTGTACGTGATCCATACCTGCACCATGCAGTCATGAATGCTTATGAAGATATTTTACAGGCCGAAACATTTCCTTTCTATGTCTTATTTATCGACATAGATCCTGCACGTATCGATATCAACGTACACCCTACCAAGACAGAAATCAAGTATGAAGACGATAAGGCTATTTACGCCATTATCCGTTCAGCCGTAAAAAGATCGTTGGGACGGTACAATATCATGCCATCTCTGGATTTTGAACAGGAAACGAGCTTCACCAATCTCATCACAAAAAAGGCATTGGATGAAATTATCGTTCCAACGGTAACTTTTAATCCGGACTTCAATCCATTTGATACAGACAAATCAACATCTGGCTCGAGCTACACGCGCTCAGAAAGCTACGCTGAAGGACTCAGTAAGAAAACAGGTGGCATACCAAGCAATTGGGATTCCTTGTACCAAATTGTCGAAAAGGAGGAATCTGTTCAGCTGCCATTGCATGCGGAGCCGGAATTGCATACGGATAGCTCACAGGTCATTCAGGTCGAAGATAAGTCATCCTCAAAGCTCTTTTTTCAGCTCCATAATAAATATATTGTTTCTCAGATTCACTCTGGATTTATTCTAATCGATCAACAGGCTGCACATGAACGTATTCTCTTTGAGCAATTTCTTGCGCAACTGGACCAACATAAAGGTTTGAGTCAACAAAGTTTGTTTCCACAGACTTTGGACCTGAATGCTGCAGATAATGAATTAATGAAAGACCTTCTGGAGGACATCAATGGCTTAGGCTTTCAAATTCGTGAATTTGGAAAAAATTCCTATATTATTGACGGAATTCCTGCAGACTTAGGGACAGGATTCGACGAAATAAAGATGATTGAGAAAATATTGGAGGATTACAAAAACAATCAATCTGAGTATAAGCTCGCTAAGCGCGAAAATCTTGCAAAAAGCCTTGCCCGTAATGCGGCCATTAAACCTGGTACCGCGTTGGACAATACAGCAATGGCAGAGCTTGTGGACAGACTTTTTGCCTGTCACTCACCCAATATCTCCATCTATGGGAATCCTGTAATTGTAACATTTACATTGCAAGAATTAGCGGAAAAATTTGGCAAAAACTAGAAGATAAAATATATGTTTCCACAATTGACACCTGTTATCAAGAATTTATTGATCATCAATATCATATTTTATATTGGATCACAACTTGTACCTGTAGCATATGATTATCTTGCGGTCTATTATCCGGACTCCCCTTATTTTAAAATCTGGCAGGTGATCACGCATATGTTTATGCACGACAAGAACAATATTACCCATATCTTCTTCAATATGTTTTCCTTGGTCATGTTCGGTCCTATGATTGAGCAGGTACTTGGTTCAAAACGTTTTTTAAATTTCTACCTGGTTTCAGGAATCGGTGCCTGGTTTCTTTATACAGCAGTGAATGGTATACAACTCTATAATGCGACAGGTTCTTTCGCTCCACTTCACGGCATAAGCGGAAACGAACTTATTGCGATGGCCAATACCGGAAATAATGAAGCACTAACCTACCTCATTCCGATGCTAGGGGCCTCAGGAGCTATTTATGGTGTTCTATTGGCATTTGCCTATCTTTTTCCAAACATACCGCTTCAATTTTTGTTTATTCCTGTACCAGTCAAAGCGAAGTATATGATCGGTGGATTTATCCTCATCGAAATTTATATGAGTTTGTCTAGACCAGGGGATTCTGTGGCTCACCTGGCTCATGTCGGTGGTGCACTATTTGGCTATCTACTGCTTAAACTGTGGAAGATTAGAAAAGGAATTTATTAATATCGTGCGCAATGAATAACATCGGTTTAAAAGATTTTTGGAGACAAACCTATAAAACTGGCTCGCCTGTACCTTTGGTGATCAGTATTCAGGTCTGTTTATTTGTCCTCATTTATTTTTTAGACCTGCTCTTCGAATTAAAAATTGTACCACAAAGCTTTTTGGAGCCTATTGTACGTCGATTGAGTTTACCTAGTAATTTCTCAGCATTTATCGCACAACCTTGGTCATTAATCACATCAAATTTCGTTTACGTCAAGCTTCTGACCATACTTTTTGATAGTCTTTGGCTCTATTGGGTCGGTCAGATCTTTTTTACCTTCTTAAACAAGCGGCAATTTCTATTTGTTTATATTGCTTCTTGGTTGCTCGGCAGCCTTCTTTATGTGGGCTTTGGATCACTTATTCCCGTTTCTGATAGCGTTCAGCTCATGGGCGGCTCTCTTCCCCTGGCAGCAGTATTGGCAGCAATTGTCACTTTGGTTCCCAAGTACGAATTACGCTTCCTGCTTATTGGTACTGTGAAACTAAAGTTGGTGGCTATCATTTATTTTGGATTGGAATTCCTTACCCTTACCATGACCAATCGACCTGCTGCCATTTCATACTTTGCTGTTGTACTCTTCGGAATGGGATTCACTTATGCGCTAAAATCGGGGATGGACTGGTCCACAATTTTTCAGAAAAAACAACAGAAGCCTGCAAAAATGAAAGTCGTTGTAGGTAACAATATTCCGACAAATCGGAAACATCGTTATGACTTACCCAATCAGGACGAAATCGATGCTATCTTAGATAAAATTTCTGTTTCTGGCTACGACAGTCTAACGAACCATGAAAAAGAAACGCTTTTTAGGGCAAGCAATAGTGGTGACAAGGTTGATGGATAAAAGGACATTTTTAAGAAGAAAACTGGGCTTTATAAGTAAAACAATGTTCCTGGCAAATATGCTTGCGATCGTTGCATTGCTTATGAGCTATTCGGCGACCTTCATTAATCCTAAATCTTTTTGGCCAATTGCATTTATGGGCCTGGGCTACCTTCCGATCCTCCTCATTAATATTGGATTTATCTTTTACTGGCTACTCCGCAAACGAAAAATTGCACTTTATTCACTCGTGACAATCCTCATTGGATGGCCTTTTTTAACTAAACATTGGAACATTCGCAAAGAGAATGCCCCTGTATCCTCCGAGACACGTACCCTTCGCATCATGACCTTCAATGCTCATTTGTTCAAAAAAGTAAATGATGAGAAAAAAAACTTTAAAGCCGACGTTGTCCGAATTATTGACAGCATCTCTCCCGATGTGATCTGCTTTCAGGAATATATTAGCAAGATCAAAGGAAAACATGTGTTCTCCGAAGAATTCAAAGATAAACTGGGCTATGATTATTTTTTCTTTGAGCCTAGTTCTAAAAACGATTACGAGGCGTATGGAATGGCTGTCCTGTCCCGCTTCCCAATCTATGATTCAGGTACCATCAGAGATAACGATTATGGGATCAACCGGATTAGTTATGTAGATATCAAAAAACAGGATACACTGATTCGCATCTATAATATACATCTCCGTTCTTTTGCGCTTCAAAATGAAGACAAGGAATTTATCCAAAATCTGTCGAATACTAATGAATCGGATAATTCGAGGACACGTAAATTGAGTCGCAAACTTAAGAATGCCTTCGAGCTTCGTAGCGAACAGGCGCATTCGTTAAAGAAACACATGAATGAATGTCAATATCCTTATATTGCTGTAGGTGATTTCAATGATACGCCAATGAGCTACTCGGTCAATCTAATTGGAGACGGGCTGTACAATGCATTTAAGGAAAAAGGTAATGGCTGGGGAGTAACCCATCATGCCCTCCTTCCGATATTCCAGATCGATTATATTTTTGCCAGCCAGAAATTTCAGGTGATGAACTATCAGATTGTCAAACAGAAATTGTCGGATCATTATCCTGTATGGTCTGATCTTAGACTTAAACCTTAGGCATCTGATACCCCAACGTTTTAAGACCTATTTCAATAAATTTATCTCTTCGGTTTTTGATTTTGTAATATGCTTCACGACCAAAATAATATCGACCTACCAAGGCCTCGATATCGGATTGAATTAAATCATGTAAGTTTTTTGCTTCTTTGGCTGTGACCGCGATCCGCTTTTGGCTATTAAGATATGAAATGAATAGATCAAATTCTGTTGCTGGCAAGTGATAGCCACTAATAAAATTCTCGATAGAATATGCCGGCAGATGTTTCGTGAAACGATCATAAACAAACTCTTCGATTGCATTGGAATGAAATATCTCGCGGTACTTGGCACTGGTTTCATTGGTGTCAATCGGGATAGTCACGTCCGGAAGAATACCGCCACCACCGAAGACAAGCTTTCCTTTGCTGGTTGTAAACATTTCCTTTTGGCTGAATTCGGTATCCATTGTCCATAGATCGAAGCCTGTCATGTATTTTGCCGCATCAAAATTCGCCCGTGCATATTTTCGCTGAATACATCTTCCAAGCGGTGTATAGTAGCGAGCCACAGTCAGATTGATTGCAGAACCGTCTGAAAAATCAAATTGCTCTTGCACCAAACCTTTGCCATAGGATCTGCGGCCGACAATAGTTGCCCGATCCAAATCCTGAAGAGCACCGCTCAGTATTTCGCTCGCTGATGCTGTGCTTTCATTGATCAGCACAATGACCCGGCCATCACCAAAATCTCCCGCCTTCTCAGAATAGAAATCCTGGCGCAGTTCATTTGCACCCTCGGTATACATCAACAGTCTTTTTTCTTTGAAAAATTGACCAGCCAGATCAATTGCCGTATGTACAAATCCGCCACCATTATTACGTAGGTCCAAAATAAGATCTTGAGCTCCGCTTTTTCGTAAGTCAATGAGTGACTGCCTGAATTCGTCTGCTGTCTTATGTCCAAATCTTCGAATTTTCACATAAGCTGTTTTCGGAGCGATCATATACGATGCATCTAAACTCGAAACATTTACCTGATCACGAATGACTTTTATTGGATTGCCCAATACTACTCCATTGCGTTGAATGGAGATCAATACAGCTGTTCCTTTCTTTCCGCGGATCAGTTTTTCAATTTCGGATTCGGCAACCTTTCTTCCGACAAGATCCTTATTACCGATCTTTAAAATGCGGTCGCCGATACGCATACCTGCTTTCTCAGCGGGACCAGCTGCAACCATCCCAACAACAAGTAGCGTATCTTTCAGGCGAAAGTACTCTACTCCGATACCATCAAATGTTCCCTCAAGCGTTTCCTGCTTTGCTAGCACTTGATTGGGTTTCAAAAAGGTGGAAAAAGGATCCAGGCGGGAAACAACATGCTCAATGGCTTCATCCTGCACGGTGTCTATACTGACATTGTCGACGTAATTCTCGGAAATTAATTGAATGAGATATTGTAATTTATCGGAATTGCCATTGGAGCGCAAACTTGAAAAGGTGGTTTTCTGGTTACTTCCCTGCTCCTCGGCATAATTTTGTCCCAACAGCAAGCCGAGAAGCAATACTGCAGCATATGTAGCGGCTACAAAAATATTTCGTTTAATACTTTTCTGCATGGGAAATCTTCATGAATTACCGAAGATGAGACAAACTATTCAACAATTAATTACTTTATCAAAAATAGCAAGTTTATTCGGTTAAACGAGTTTTTGAACCCATATTTTTACATTAAAAACAAAAAATTCACGACCTTGTTTTGGCCAGCAAACAAAGCTGTCCATGATTAAAAGTCTTTATCAAAAATCATAACCAAACAGCTCATACGAGTGCCAAACATTTAATTTCAATACATGACAATGATCTCTATAATTTAACTTGCAAATTCGCGTAAATTTATCTTAGTTTGAATTGAAAAAGATTCCACTTTATGCACGAAATCGAACCTTATTACAATTGGCGTGACTATTACATTGCCGCTGAAGATGAACAATCCCCATTTTATGGCACAGTCTACAGCGAATTCGATTTTGACAAACAGATCTATAATTTTCTTTTGCACCCACAATGGGATGAATTCGGTTCGCTTACCTTATATCTGAAAATACTGTTTGTAGACTATGAAAAACAGTACTGTATTATCGAACTGATTGGTGAATGGAATGATGCAATCTACAATGACATCATGTTGCTCAAGCGAGAGATTATCGATGTATTGATCAGTCAAGGGATCAAGTATTTTATTCTAATCGGAGAGAATGTACTGAATTTTCATGCTTCAGACGACTCTTACTATGAGGAATGGTTTCAGGATATCGAGGACGGATGGATTGCGGGCATTGGTTTCCGTGAGCATGTTATTGAAGAATTCCAGCAGCAAAATATAGATTATTACATTAATTTCGGTGGTACATTGAACGTGATTCCCTGGCGGACGTTAAAACCGAAACAGGTTTTCCACCATGTGAATGATTCCTTGACAAAACGTCTTGGTTTTTAAAACCTGCTTATTGTGTCTTTCTGCTTTAATCCTTGTTCTTTACTGTATTATCCTGTAACTTTGTGAGTGATGTATAATGTGCTTTGCACATATGCTTTTAATTTTTACGTTTTACTTATACTTACATACTATGTCATTCAGAATTGAAAAAGACACAATGGGTGAAGTTCAAGTACCTGCAGACAAATACTGGGGTGCACAAACAGAGCGTTCACGCAACAACTTTAAAATCGGACCGGCAGCTTCAATGCCACACGAAATCGTCGCAGGCTTTGCTTATTTGAAAAAAGCAGCTGCTTATGCTAACCACGAGTTGGGGGTATTACCTGTAGAGAAACGTGATGCGATCGCTACAGTATGTGATGAGATCTTGGCAGGTAAATTGGACGATCAATTTCCATTGGTTATTTGGCAAACGGGCTCGGGTACACAATCCAATATGAATGTGAATGAGGTTGTAGCAAACCGTGCACAAGTATTGGCTGGACATAAAATCGGTGAAGGTGAACCTGTGTTAAAAGCAAATGATGATGTAAACAAATCACAATCATCTAACGATACTTTCCCTACAGGAATGCATATTGCGGCTTACAAAGCTGTTGCTGAAGTTACCATTCCAGGAGTTGAAAAATTGCGTGACACATTGGCGAAAAAAGCTGAGGAGTTTAAAAACGTAGTTAAAATTGGCCGTACGCACTTAATGGATGCTACCCCATTGACTCTAGGTCAAGAGATTTCAGGTTATGTCGCTCAATTGAACCATGGTCTGAAAGCTTTAAGAAATACACTTTCGCATTTGTCAGAACTTGCATTGGGTGGTACTGCTGTAGGTACAGGATTAAATACACCAAACGGCTATGACGTTGTCGTTGCTAAATATATCGCTGAATTTACTGGCCTACCTTTCGTAACCGCTGAAAATAAATTTGAGGCATTGGCTGCTCACGACGCAATCGTTGAAACACACGGTGCATTAAAGCAATTGGCTGTTTCATTAAATAAAATTGCAAACGATATCCGTATGTTGGCTTCTGGCCCACGTTCAGGTATCGGTGAAATCTTGATTCCTGAAAACGAACCAGGGTCATCGATTATGCCAGGTAAAGTTAATCCAACGCAATGTGAAGCATTGACAATGGTTGCGGCGCAAGTGATGGGTAATGATGTGGCTATTACAATTGGTGGAACGCAAGGTCACTATGAACTAAACGTGTTCAAACCATTGATGGCCGCAAACTTCTTGCAGTCTGCTCGCCTATTGGGTGATGCTTGTGTTTCATTTGAAGAGCACTGTGCAGCTGGTATTGAACCGAACTACAAACGCATCAAAGAATTGGTAGACAACTCATTGATGTTAGTAACGGCACTAAACACAAAAATTGGTTACTACAAATCAGCAGAAATCGCGCAAACAGCACATAAAAACGGCACTACGCTTAAAGAAGAAGCGGTACGCTTAGGTTATGTGACTCCTGAAGATTTCGATGCTTGGGTAAAACCAGAAGATATGGTTGGAAGTTTAAAATAAGCTGTGACTTTTATTTCAATAAAAAACATACGAACAAAGACATACCTATTGGCACTTGCCATAGGTATGTTTTTCTTTTTTACTGCCTGCAAATTCAATTCGGATATGCAGAACGAAGGCGCACCCTTTTTACAGGGAGAATGGGTCCAAGACAGTATTCCAGGACAACAGCAGATGATGCAATATACCTTGACCGATTTCAAGTTTACCTGTGATTCTGTTTACGCGACCATGCACGTCAACAATAAGGTACAAACAATCCCGGATAGCTGTTACAAAAATGGATCCTGGACAGAACATGCAAAGGGTATTTATGTTTTGCGTGGAGACTCCATCATTGTCGATGGTATTTATACCAAAGAGAATGGCAAGCAGAAAATTTCAGGCTGCTATCTTTCCGGCCAGTATATCCCCCGCTTTAAAGTTGTTTATCATGCTGCGGATTCGGTGGTACTGGAAAGCAGATTAGATCAACGTCAGATCATCTTAAGAAAGACTAAAAATATTACTTGTGTCCCTCAAAAAAGGTATCAGTAATTTTTAGTACAATCTATTTATTATCTTCGTACCATTATCGTACAACCTCAACCTTAAAATACAATGAACAAAGGAATTATCGCTTTGGCATTTGGCGGACTTGCCATCGGAATGACCGAATTCACGATGATGGGTATCCTGCCTGATATTGCCAAAGATCTTCATATCGAGATCCCTACTGCCGCGCACCTGATTGCACTATACGCACTGGGTGTTGTTGTAGGTGCCCCAACATTAGTCCTATTTACGGGAAAATATCCACCAAAGAAGGTATTACTTTTTTTAATGTTGCTCTTCTTTATTTTCAACGGACTATTTAGTATTGCTCCAGGTCAATTTTTGATCAGCCTCTCCCGTTTTATGGCGGGGCTTCCGCATGGTGCATTTTTTGGTGTTGGATCTGTTGTTGCTGCTCGGTTGGCACCAAAGGGAAAAGAAGCCCAGGCTATATCTATCATGTTTACAGGAATGACCATTGCCAATTTGGCTGGAGTACCGCTAGGAACCTACCTCGGCCATCATTATTCATGGCGTTTGACGTATGGTATCATCAGTGTATTGGGGTTAATCACTTTTGCAGCAATTTATGCTTGGATGCCAAAAATTGAAGCTTCCAAAGGGAATAATATCTTTAGCCAGCTCAACTTCTTCAACAAAAAAATTGCTTGGCTATTAATGGCTATTATCGCCATCGGTACCGGTGGACTTTTTGCATGGATCAGTTACATCGCACCTTTAGTGACCAATGTGTCGGGCATCGCTGCTGATCGTGTACCGTTGATTATGGTCCTGATCGGTGTCGGTATGTTTTTCGGGAATCTTATCGGCGGAAAATTGGCCGATACAATCTCCCCAACCAAAGCTGCGATCGCTAGTTTTTCCGCCATGGCACTATGCCTTGTGATGGTTTACTTTATATCGCCATTGGGCTGGACAGCTTATCCTTTGGCATTTATTACTGGACTGGTATCTTTTACTATTGGTTCGCCGACACAACTGATGTTAATCCGCGCTTCAAAAGAAGCTGCAACATTGGCTGCGGCAGGTGGCCAGGCTGCCTTTAACCTCGGCAATACCTTAGGTGCATTTTTAGGTGGAATTCCAATAACGTTGGGTTTAGCTTATAACACACCTTCGCTTGTTGGCGTGGGCATGGCGAGCATTGGCGCACTCCTAACCCTGCTGTATTTGAAAGCCTACGACAGTAAAAGTCAATAAAAACAGCATAATCAAATGACGCGAACCAGTTATATCAGTGTACTACGTATTGTTGCGATATTCCTCGTTATATTGATTCATTCCTCTTCGGGCTACCTAAACAGCAATGAATTTGAGTCATTCGACTGGAGTTATGCCAATTGGCTCAATAGCTTCTCGCGCTTTGCGGTACCCCTGTTTGTCATTATTTCAGGCGCTCTGCTGCTACAGAAAGATGAAAGTACGGGACAGTTTTATCGGAAACGTCTGTTAAAAATTGTCCCGCCCTTTCTTTTTTGGACGATCGTCTATCTTCTCTATTATTTTATTCGGTACATTGATTTTGACTATATTGGTTTTCCACAAGTTATTAACATTGTGTTAATTCGCTTAAAATCAGGAACGAATGCACACCTTTGGTATCTATACATGATACTTGGGCTCTACCTTGCAGTTCCTTTCATACGCAAAATTGTTGGCAACTGCAGTAAAAGGGAGCTTGAGATCTTTTTGGGATTGTGGTTTGCAGCGTTATTTTTTACGAATAAATGGTTCAATAGTTACCTACCTAATTTTGACCTGACCTTTTTCTCGGGATATGCGGGCTACCTAGTCTTGGGGCATTATTTACGTAATTATCCAATCCAAATGGTAAAATTATCAAGTTTTACGTTTTTTCTGATCTGTTGTTTAATTACGGCTTCGGGGACATCGCATTTGAGTGTTTCTCGCGGAGAATTTGACCCAACACTTTACAACTATCTTTCACCAAATATCGCATTGAGTGCAGGCTTTTTATTCATCTGCGTGCAAGGCCTTAAACTCCCAGAACAACTCAACGCCTTTTGGGAATTTATCGACATTCACAGCTTTGGTATTTACTTATGCCATATTTTATTGCTGAATTATATTCATCCTTTGCTTCAGTTGCCCACTTTGTGGAAAATCCCGGCAGCAACAGTGCTCACCCTGTTGGCGAGCGCGTTACTAACCTATTTTCTACGAAAAGTTCCCTACGGTAAATACGTCAGCGGCTAATTCAGTTATCGGAGCTTCGTTTTACAGTTTCTCTCCTTCGACCTTATTGTACACATAGAGATGTGCATTGGGACCATCAATCTCATGGCCTTCCTGATCTAGTCCAATCAGCTTATTTTCGCCGACCTTCAATTTCATATCTGTGTCTTTCCCTGTGAGATGAACAACGGATCCGTTGTCATGCCACATGACTTTGCCAGTATCTTCAACCTTGGTATTTTTATTAATATATTCACTGACAATGGCAAAGGTATTATCATTCTTCAAGGTGATATTGGTTTTGATACCTTCACAATCTGCACAGGGAATAGTAGCTTCATAGGTACCAGCCCAATCCAGTGAGTTTTGTGATGTATGGGCAGTATCTACTGCCGCAGTCTCATGTACTGAAGAATCTGCTGTAGCATGCGGACTCTCTTTTGAAGTTTGATTGCATGCACTTAGCGAAACTGCTGCTAAGCAAAGAAATAATACGGATAATTTCATATCTATTGTTTTTTGATGTACGACACCGTATAGCAAGCAATTTCAGCGCCAAGAAAAATCAGGTGCCATGCTGATGCTATGAAATAAAAAAGGCTTCTTGAAGAAGCCTTTTTTATTGTAAATAACTGGATTGTTTACAGTTCAAATAATCTATTGGCTACCACAAAGGCGATAGTGCATAAAATCCTATTCAGATTAGAATGGTAGATCATCATCATCTGATGAACCAGCCAAATCTACAGGAGCAGGCATATCCGCGTAACCTGGAGAAGATGGTGCTGGAGCAGCATTACCTAATTTTGTTACACGCCATGCGACCAATGAATTGAAATAAGTTGTTACGCCATCTTTATTAGTCCAAGGACGACCACGAAGATTAAAAGATACTTCTACCTCTTCACCAATTGCTAGGTTATCAAAAATTGACGTTCTGTCTTGTGTTGATTCAAAACGGATATACTCAACAAATTGTGGGTTTTCGGCATAAGCTACAATCATATCGCGTTTTTTGAATGATTCTGTCACTTGTTGTGTCGCTCCTATCTCGTGTACTTTTCCTCTAATTTCCATAATCAAAAAAATAAATATTAAAGCGTAAAATTAAGCAATTTTTGAGGAAGAGTTTAATTAACTTTGTACAAAATATGATGGAAGTTTTCAACACCCCCAATAAAGTTATTATAACGTGCAATAAGCGCTTATCACCTTATTTGCAACAGGAAGTTAAAGAGTTAGGTTTTGACATTGTCAGGGCATTTCCTACAGGAGTAGAATTAAAGGTCAGTATAAATGATACGATCAAGCTCAATCTGAACCTGCGCACAGCATCTCAGATTTTGTATTCGTTAAAAGAGTTTACGGCCAATAATCCGACGGAGCTCTATGAAGAATTGAGTCAAATCGCATGGGAAGAACTCATTCAATTTGACGGATACTTCTCTGTCAGCTCCAATGTGGACAATGAGACAATCAGCACACCATTATTTGCAAACGTCAAGGTTAAAGATGCAATCGTAGATCGTATCAAGGAAAAAAAGGGTATGCGCCCTAATTCAGGTCCGGACAATAATAAAGCGGTTGTGCACTTGTACTGGAAAGATGACCGTGCTGAAATTTTTCTCGATACCTCAGGTGAAACACTAGCGAAACATGGCTACCGGAAGATCCCTGGAAAAGCGCCAATGTTAGAAGCTCTGGCAGCCTCTACTATTATTGCGTCCAAATGGGATGGTCATTCTCCTTTTGTGAACCCGATGTGTGGATCCGGAACTTTAGCTATAGAGGCAGCTCTGATTGCGACAAACAGAAAACCAGGGTTATTACGCATGAACTATTCATTTATGCATTTCATTGGTTATGATGAAACAGTTTTCTTCCAGGAGCGTCGCGTACTTAAAGATCAGATCAATAAGAAAGCGGCTCCGCAAATTATCGCAAGTGATATTTCGGAAGAGGCTATCAACGTCTCCAAGATGAACGCAAGAACTGCTGGTGTAGAGCAATTAATTTCATTTGAAGTATGCGATTTTGCCGAAACACACGTTCCTAAAGAAGGAGGTGTCATTTTATTCAATCCTGAATATGGTGAACGTTTGGGCACACACAGCAAGCTAGAAATTACCTATAAGCGTATGGGAGATTTCATGAAACAGGAATGCAAAGGTTATAGAGGCTATATATTTACTGGAAATCCAGATCTGGCAAAGAAAATCGGGTTGCGCGCATCCCGACGTATAGAATTTTATAATGGTAAATTAGATTGTAGATTATTAGAATACGAATTATACGAGGGTACTCGCGAAAAAACAAAAGTATTGTATGAATAACATTATTGAGCGCACAGTAGCATTTGTGCAAGACCGGTTGAAATTTGCAGAAGCAGGCCACGATTGGTCGCATATTCAACGCGTATGGAACAATACGAAGTTAATTTTAGAAGATGAAGAAGCAGATGTTATGGTGTGCGAATTGGCGGCGCTATTACATGACATCGCTGACAGTAAATTCCATGATGGCGACGAAACAATAGGCCCTCGTGTTGCCGGAGAGTTTTTGGCAAGTCTAGAAATTTCGCCTGAGATCATCGACCATGTCAAGAAAATCATCTTCAACATGTCTTTCAAAGCAAGTTTAGGTGAAGTTTCATTCCATTCAAAAGAGATGGAGATCGTGCAAGATGCTGACCGTCTAGATGCTATTGGCGCAATAGGTATTGCCCGCGCGTTTAGCTTTGGCGGAAACAAAGGCCGTGAGATGTATAATCCCAACGTTCCCGTTCAGGAATATAAGGATAAGGAAGCGTACAAGCATTCGGAAGCTCCTACAATCAATCACTTCTACGAAAAGCTACTATTGTTAAAGAATAAGATGAATACAGAAGCAGCGAAAAGAATCGCAGCACATCGCCATGATTATATGCTCAGCTTCCTAGATGAGTTCATGGCCGAATGGAACGGTAAAAAATAAATTACACTTAACAATTCCTAAATATAAAAGTGGTACTTTAGATCTTGTACATCGAGATAAAAAGTACCACTTTTTTTGTCCTATGTAAAATCAGCTTTTAAACAGCTTTGTAAGAAATGATCCTATCATTAGGGGTCGATTTTTTACCATAAACATCTTAATCGGTAATGTAAATGCCCAAAAAGGGAAATAGAACAGGAATAAATCAACGAGTGAAACGTGCAAATTATGCCGTTGAAAACAAACACTCATACATAATTATCACATGAAAAAACATATTTTTAGCTGTCTGACACTAGCCATGGTGATCTCATCGTCGGCATTATTTGCACAAACTAAGGCCATTGCACATCGTGGCGTATGGAAAAACAGCCATCTTCCGCAAAATTCCATTGCTTCTTTAACAGCAGCCCACGACCTTAAGCTCTTCGGATCCGAATTTGATGTGCATTTGACCAAAGACAATATTCTTGTGGTCAACCACGATAATGATTTCTATGGTATCGATATTGCCACAGCAACGTACAAGGAGCTCTTAGAAAAGAAGCATCCTAACGGTGAATCTATTCCCACCTTGGAAGAATATCTTAACGCTGGTAAAAAATTGAAAGGTTTACGTCTTATCCTTGAATTGAAAATCAATAAACTAGGCGTAGAGCGTACACTTGAAGCGACCACAAAAACGGTGGAAATGGTTAAAAACTTGAAAGCAGAGAAAGTCACTGATTATATTTCCTTTAGCTTTGAGGCTTGTCAGAAGATTCACGAACTGGCGCCTAAGGCCAATATTCAATACCTCACAGGTGACAAAACTCCTGCTGAGGTGAAGGCTGCAGGAATAAATGGTTTGGATTATCACTTTTCGGTTTTCAAAAAGAATGCGACATGGCTGAAAGATGCACATCAACTTGGCATGAAAGTGAATGCGTGGACAGTAAACACAGAAGAGGAAATGACAAATCTAATTAATCAGAAAATTGATTTTATTACAACTGACGAACCTGAATTGTTGCTCCGTGTATTAAAGAAATAACAATACCGTTGAAATAGTCATGTATCCTAATCAGTCGACCACTTATCAGACCGACTTCATGAGCATGACCGTTTCAGTACCTTTTTAAAAACTAGATTCTAAATGAAAAAAAGTATTATTCTCGCTTTAGCGCTCTGCCTATCCTTTCTGTCTTATGCACAGGAATTTATTGCAGCCAGCTATAATATCCGTCAAAGAAATACCGTTGATGTTGACAACATGTGGAACGACCGCAAAGTTCCGCTAACCAATCTGATTAAATACCATGGCTTTGATATCTTTGGTATCCAAGAAGGTTTTTTTGATCAGGTTCAAGATCTTAAAAAGCTTCTTCCTGGATTTGATTATGTTGGTGTTGGTCGCGACGATGGTGCACAAGAGGGCGAACACTCAGCTATTTATTACAATACAAATCGCTTTAAAGCAATAAAGAGCGGAACTTTCTGGCTTTCGGCAACAGATACCCAACACCCGAATAAAGGCTGGGATGCAGCACTACCGCGGATCTGTACCTGGGGTATTTTTGAAGACAAGGCCAACAAAAAACGCTTCATCTTCATGAACACGCACTTTGACCATATCGGCCGTACTGCACGCACCGAGAGTGCCAAGTTGATTCTAGAAAAAGCAAAAGAGTTTGCCAAAGACCTACCTTTGATTTTAACCGGCGACTTCAATGTGGATGAAAAAGATGAGGCTTATTTCACATTAGCCAACAGCAAAGTAGTCACTGACGTACATGAACTGGCAACATTCAAATATGAACCCAATTCTTCCTTCAATGGCTGGGGCAAAAGCATCAGACCAACAGGCCGCATTGATCATATTTTTATTACCAAACCTTTCCAGGTTAAAAAATATGGTATCCTGACGGACACGTATATGAATAAATTCCCCTCAGATCACTTTCCAGTAGCAACGACGCTCTCCTGGAAATAATATCATGTTAATTACAACAACCCTATAACACAAACAGCAGGTTCGCTTAGAATCTGCTATTTTTTTTTGTGGGACAGCTTTTTACTCATACCGCATCAGGGATAGCGATTCAGCACGATGTAGCGCATCTGCTACGATTCTTGACAATAGCTATGGTTCCTAGCAATTGCTTTAAACTTTCACATAAATTAACAGTCGATATGTTTAATTTTGACAGCAAAACAATAACATGATGAAATTTCCACTATTATATTGTACACTATTTGTCTCAGGACTACTTTACTCCAATGCAAGCGAAGCACAGATTTTTAAGAAAATCAGTGAAACATTGACAAAAGCAAGTCAGGGCCAAACCGACAGTACTAAAACGACGACAGCATCAAATACTAAAGCAACAGCATCAAAATACAATACCTTGACGTCTTTATCCAACAAAGATGCTTCATTGGGGATCAAACAGGCTTTAAGCAATGGTTTAAATCTGAGTATCGAATCTTTAGCCAAGAAGGATGGTTTTTTGGGTGATGCGGCAGTAAAGATTTTGATGCCTGCCGAAGCACAGAAAGTAGAAAAAACACTTCGCGCTGTTGGTATGGGAAAATTATGCGATCAGTTTATACAGAGCATGAACAGAGCTGCTGAGGGAGCCGTTAAAGAGGCTGCCCCCGTATTTGTCAATGCACTTTCAAAGATGACAATTACAGATGCGACCAATATTCTTTTAGGCAGCAAAGAAGACGCCGCGACAACGTTTTTTAAAACAAATACATCGACAGAATTAACGAACAAATTTAGTCCTGTTATCAAATCTGCCATGGGTACAAACAATGTGGACCAGTATTGGACACAATTGACCTCAGCTTACAACAACCTCCCTTTAGGCAATAAAGTGGAGACAAATCTTACTGCATACGTTACGCAGAAAGCAATAGACGGTCTTTTCATCAAAGTTGCCGACCAGGAGTCAAAAATTAGACAGAACATAGGCGGCAGTAGAAATACCAATATTTTACAGAAAGTATTTGGTTACGCAGACGAAAAGAAATAGAGAACGATACACTTAAAAAAGGACCTGTCAACGATTTGATAGGTCTTTTTTTTAATGTGGGATCATCCAAGATTTCTGTTCACATAGCTATGGGTAAAACTTACTGTTCAAAAGCGCTACTGCGCATTATATGTAGCAACAAATTATAGATAACAATAAATTCCTTTCAGCGGGAATTGGGGGCGCACCCCCTCCTGTGAGTTTCAGTTATTGTCAGTTTGTTAACAAATAGAATTAAACCTGTGGAGTAGGGACAAATTGTTTGTAAATGCAACCAAATTAAATTGCAAATAAAAAGCAATTTATCTAAGTTTGACCACCCTTATCACATTAAGGCTATTAGAAAATGAGCACATTTGAGATCAACAACATAAGTGATTTTTCGGTATCCGAAAGATTTCAACGCTATGTACAGATTGACACACAATCTGATGCAAATTCACCAACATGTCCTTCTACCGAAAAGCAAAAGAACCTTGGAAAGTTACTTGTAACGGAGTTGCTAGCATTGGGTATTTCAGACGCAGCAATGGATGAAAATGGATATATCTATGCAACTATTCCATCCAATACTGCAAAGCAAGTTCCTGTTATCTGCTTCTGTTCTCATATGGATACATCTCCGGACTCTTCTGGAAAAGATGTTAAACCACTGGTTCATCCTAATTATCAGGGCCAGGATCTTGTGCTTCCTGACGACAAGAGTATTATCATCAAATACGCCGAACATCCCGATCTAGCCAATCAAATTGGCAATGATATCATTACAGCGAGTGGCACCACGTTGTTGGGTGCAGATGACAAAGCAGGTGTGGCCGAAATCATGGATGCTGCCCGTTTATTAATGAAACATCCTGAAATCAAACATGGTGATATCAAAATTCTTTTCACACCCGATGAGGAGATTGGCAGAGGTGTTGATAAAGCAGATTTGAAACGTTTAGCAGCAGATTTTGCTTATACAATGGATGGCGAAAGAGCTGGAACCATTGAGGATGAAACATTTTCAGCGGATGGAGCTACATTAACTATTCATGGTGTATCCGTACATCCCGGCTTTGCTAAGGGTAAAATGCAAAGTGCCATCAAAATCGCCAGTGCGGTAATTGATGCACTACCAAAAGATCGACTTTCACCTGAAAGCACCAACAAAAAAGACGGCTTTGTACACCCTGTTCATATCAGTGGATCTGTGGAAAAAGCTGAAATTCAATTTATCGTACGCGATCACGTTACAGCCAATCTAAAGAAACATGAAGATGAACTGGAAGGCATCGCAAAATCGATTGTGGAACAATATCCAAACTGCACCTATACTTTTGTCGTAAAAGAACAATACCGTAATATGAAAGAAGTGCTGGATCAGCATCCTGAAATTATGGAAATCGGAATGGAAGCCATCAACCGTGCAGGAATGGTGGCCGAAAGAAGAAGTATCCGCGGTGGAACAGATGGCTCCCGCCTTTCGTTTATGGGCTTACCTTGTCCAAATATTTTTGCTGGAGGGCATGCTTTCCACGGAAAACAAGAGTGGGTAGCTGTACAAGATATGGAAAAAGCCGTCAAAACAATTTTGCATGTTGTATCTTTATGGGAAGAAAAAGCATAAAGGAAAAATAAATTATAATGAAAAACGACGTATTAAAAGCAATACACTACAGAAGATCCGTATTTCAAGCTTCCTTTACTGAAGAAGAAGTCAGTAAAGAGGATATCTTGAGTATCTTGGAAGCGGCCAATGCTGCTCCAACACACAAAAGAACACAACCTTGGCGTTTTGTGATCTTCCGCAAAGAAGGATTAGAACGTTTAGGCACCGAATTATCACGTATCTACAAATCGGTAACACCTACAGAGAAATATACTGAAGCAACAGAAATAACAATGGGCAAAAAAGCAACACAGTCAAACGTTGCCATTGCGATTGTTGTCAATTATACGGGTGAAGTTCCTGAATGGGAAGAATTGGCTTGTACAGCTGCTGCTGTTGAAAACATGTGGTTGGCTGCACACTCGCTAAATATCGGGGGATACTGGGCGACTCCAGGTTTAATCAATCACTTGGGTGGTTTCTTAAATCTCGAAGAAAATCAAAAATGTATCGGTCTATTCTACTTAGGACACCACCAATCTGAGGCGCGTGAACCTATCCGTACACCCATTGCAGATAAAATTCGTTGGGAAGAGTAAATCCTCTCATCTTTATACACAGAGCGGGCGGCTCGGATTCTTCCGAGTCGCCCGCTCTGTGTATAGGTTAATTAATTATACGCAATAGGCAGCCTAAATCCATTTTTATTAAATATTTAATAATGAGCCCTTAACCATTTAACAATCTTGCAGGGATAATTTCGCAACATACTTGTGACAGACACTAATCAACTAAAAAGTGAAATTATTATGCAAAGACAGATCATTTGGTTAATCTCATTAACCATCATTACATTTTTTCAAATTCCAACCCACAGCTGGGCTCAGGGTACTGAAGCAACCATTACAGGCCGTATCATGGACAACAATGGCCCTGTAAAAGGAACGTCCGTATCGGTAAAAAATGAATCTACCGGGTTTAAACAAACAACACTGACGAACCAAAACGGTATCTATACCTTTCCACAATTACCTTTAGGCTCGCCATACAGCATATCGGTAAACCATGTTGGCTATGCAGAACAAAAAAAGACCGACTATAAATTAAGCTATGGTGATGAGCTCAATGTGGATTTCACCTTATCATCAGCTGAAAATAAATTGGATGAAGTTATCGTTGAAGGAACTTCAGCTGATCTAAAAAACAAGATCAAGACATTGGGTGCATCTACAGCTATTACGGCTAATGACCTCAAAAAAATGCCTGTAAATGGACGTAATTTCTCCTCGCTAATTGATTTATCACCTGTTAGCAGTGGAACAAATCTAGCTGGACAACGAGCATCTTCGACCAATTTTACGGTAGACGGCATGAATTCACGCAGTACCGTAGCTGGCGGGAACAGCGGTGGTGCCTATTCAATCTCCATGGAAGCGATTCGGGAATTCAAAGTAGTGACCAACGACTACGATGTTACGTTTGGCCGCAGCGGCGGCGGAAGTATTACCACAGTAACCAAATCAGGTACAAATACTTTAACAGGAAGTGCGTTCACTTTTGCACGCGCAGGCTGGCTTTCGAGCAAGTACAACCTGAATGGAACGGCACGTAAACAAAAATTCTCCACCTATCAATATGGATTCTCACTTGGTGGGCCAATCATCAAGGACAAAGCCCATTTCTTTGTAACCTGGGACCGTCAGATGGATACCCGCCCACTTCAGATCGCTGATATTCAAACAACGGAAGATATTGCACGTTACAAAGTAACGCAAGCTACTTTAGATGAATTTACCCGCATTGCTGTGGGCAAATATGGCGCTAGCGCCGATCGTCTGTTTGGTTCTTTCGACAAAAAGAAAAAGACCGATGCTGCCTTTGCCCGCATTGACTGGCAATTGAACGATAAAAACCTATTGACAATTCGTAACAACTTTGTCTACGATATGGATAATCAACAGGAAGGAGACAATACAGGGATCAATGCTTTTGAATCCTATACCAACAGAAGGTACATAAACAATAGCCTAATGGCCTCCTTGCGTACGTCTATCAACTCCAAACTGACCAACGATTTGAAAGTACAACATTTCTATGAACGTTCAGAAGCACAACATAATGTTGCTGGATTTGATCAATCACACAGTATTCCGCGTGCGATCGTCGAATCCGTTCAATCTGTAGACGGTACAAATAAATATACCAATTCAATACAGCTTGGTGGTCAGCGTTATGCGCCAGAATGGTTTAATGGAAATATGTTACAATTGGTCAACAACCTATATTATAATACAGATAAAATCAAATATACCTTCGGTGCAGATGTCATGTATACCAACATGGACTTCCGCTACGGCAGCGAAATGAATGGCCGTTTTTATTTTACCGGTTTACAAAATTTCGACAACCTGACTCCTTATCGCTATGCCCGTGATGTATATATGACCGACAAAGAAAACACCTTGGTCAACAATCTGGCTGTAGGTCTTTATGGACAGATGGAAGCTAAAATCGCAAGAGGTCTTGATGTTGTCGGCGGCCTACGTCTGGACAACACGAAATACCTAAAGAAGGCAACATTCAACCAAACGGTCTATGACGAACTGCGTCTCTCGACCGATAATGGGATCAACACTTTTCAGATACAGCCCCGTGTGCAGTTCAACTGGGATATCAATGAAGAAAAGAAAAATATCATCCGTTTTGGCGCTGGTATATTCGGTTCGGCCCTCAACCCCTATTCTATGTTAAATAATATGTTGTTTGATGGTTCACGCATTGCCGGTGTAGATATTACTGATCCGACCTTAATTCCCAAACCAAATTTTGCAGGATATCGCAAGGATCCCGATACAGCTCCGGGACGTGAATTGTTGGACAACCCAAAGATCGAAAAACTTGTCACCATCAATACCAATAGCAAGGATGTGAAAGTGCCGACGGTATATAAAGCCAATATTTCCATCAATCACTTTTTCACACCTTCGTTACGTATCGGGTTAAGTGCTTACGGAACTTGGGGACGCAACAATTATATGTATGTAGATCGCAATATGGTGGAGGACCCTTACTTTAGGTTGACTGCCGAAGGTAACCGTGGGGTGTATGTTCCAGCATCGAGCATCAACACGACAAATGGTGCCGCCAACTGGACCAATAGCCGTAAAACCAAACAAATAGGCCGCGTACTGGAAATGAACAGCGAGGGGAAAAACAATTCTTACACCGTTGTACTGGACGGAACTTATCGTTATTATAAAGACGGTCAGATCACGATGTCTTACACCTGGAACGATACCAAAGACAATACTTCCTATAACGGTAATGTTGCCAACTCTGCCACCCTTTCCCTGATGGTCAAAGATGATCCACGCGACTTGAGTACGATGACATATTCGGACAATCAATTCCGCCATAAAGTCGTCTTTTATGGCACCATGCCATCGTTATGGGGTGTTTCTATGGGTTTACGTTTCAGCGGAATTGCAGGAACACGCTATTCTTTAGCGGTTAATGGGAATGTCAACGGCGATTTTGTAAATTCCAACGATCTTGCCTTCGTATACAACCCAAATAACAAAAACACACCCGATTACATCAAAACCGGCATTCAAGCTATTTTAGATGATCCAAATGCAGAGCAAAGCATCAAAAAATACATCAATGGAAACCTCGACCGCATAGCCGAACGTAACGGTGGTATCAACGGTTTTTACGGCGTATTTGACTTGCACTTGGCCAAAAATCTAAAAGTTTACAAGAAACATGGCATTGAAGCTTCGATAGACATTTTCAATGTAGCCAACCTTTTGAAAAAAACTTGGGGTGTAGGACACAACCTGGGTAAACAGAATCTATATGCCATCAAAAGCTTTGATGCAGCGAATCAACAATATGTTTATAATATGAGTTCAGGCGTTGGCGTATCTAACTTAAACGGTAATCCTTATCAGGTACAGTTGGGGCTGAGATATGCATTTTAAGTAATTCAGACCATATAAAAAGAGCAGCGAGCCATTTCCTATGAAAGAAATGGCTCGCTGCTTTTATCAGATTACTTCTATTTCTTCTCAATTCCAAAACAATGCGGAGGTTTAATGACAGCTGCTTGTGCCGGATTATTTTCCACTTTGACGGGGAAAACAATCTTTAAACGTCCTTTTGTTCCCTGCCATTTTGGTCCATTCTGTAGAAGGCGAACCGTTTCATTAAAGAGTAACTGATCGGGTTGCCCTTCGGCGGCAATATTGGTGGGCACTCCATTTTTGTCGATCGTAAAATTGACAATAATTTCGCCACCTCCTGCAGGCGCTACCGACTTCTGATTGAGGTACTGTTCAAAAATTTTCCATCCTTCACGGGGTGTTGCATCCCCCCCGTCCAGCAAAGGTTGAACAGATACCCTATTTTCAGGTTCACTTAATTCTACATCCGTTGTACGCTCAGCTTTACCGCTAAAATGTTTAAAATATAGCAGAGCCAATAAAGTCACAAACAGTACACCTGCGGTAGCACCTATGGCCAAACGCTGCCATGTGAAATACTGGGCGTGTCTTGTTGCAACAGTATCTTCCACCCTACGATTGAGGCGCTGTTGTAAGAGGCTCAATTGCCGGGCATCCACACCATTTTGTAATCGGTAACCATCGATGGCATCTTGTAAAAAGGGATCTTCCAACGCTTCACGTTCCAACTGAAACATCTCCTCCTTACTCATCAAACCTTGGATGTAATTATGGATCCTTGATAATTGATAATTATTTTCCATTTTCTTTCCTTTCCATACAGATTTTCAGATTGCGCTTTCCATTTTGAATAGCACTTTTGACCTTATTCAAATCATATCCAGTCAAATCTGCAATATCTTTATAACATTTTTGCTCGAGATAAAACAAACGTACACATTCCTCTTGTTCGCGGTTTAAAGTTTGCATACAGCCTTCCAGTTTCTCGAAATCCTTTTCTTCCCATTTAGCTTCACTGGTATCATTTAGCTTTTGTTCGCTTTCAAACAAATTGTTTTCAATATCAACCTGCGTCGTCCGCTTATCCTTACGTAATTGCATAAGGCAATAATTTTTACTGTAAACGTGTAACCAGCTCTTAAAATTATCGACTTCATATTGACGAAGCTTCGGTATCAGTTCTTCAAATATCTGCATCACAGCATCCTGACTACGATCGGGATCCTGTAAGTATTTAAAGCACACACCATAAAGCAAAGACATATAGGGCGAATATAATTTCCCCAGTGTAGACAAGTCACCGCTTGTTTTATAGTGTTGTAAAAGCTCTTTTTCGTTCATGCGCAAATCATTCACCTTAATGATGATTTAATATACAAATTTCCATATATAAAAAAAGGAGCTATTGAAAATTACCAAAAAAACAAAAACCGTCCCCATGATAGAATGGAGACGGTCGATAAGAATATAATATGAATTACGGATTTAATTTCCTTGTTTCCAATTGTATCGCAGTGTAACGCCGTAAGTCCTTGGATCCGCAACTACACCTGCGTATTGCCCATAACTTCCAGGTGCCGCCAGTAACTGCTCGTAGTAATCTTTATTTGTTAGATTTCTACTCCACACAAACACCGAAATACCATTCGATCCCCTGAATCCTAGCCTAGCGTTCAAGACCGAATAGGCGTCAATATTTAGGTATTGGGATGGTGAAGAACTGGACGAAAATTTAGAACGGTGAAATAGGTCTGCACCTAAAAAGTAAGATCCATTAATCCCGATCAGCTTACCGCTTTTATTCGCTTCGCCACCCAGCGACCAGGACCATTTGGAAACACCAGGAAGGACGCCACCAGAGATATCTTTAAAAGCCTGAGCTCCACCAACCTCTTCTAAAGGGACAGGTGCATTGGTAAATTTGACATACTTGGCATCTGTATAGGCCAGTGCTCCATTCAATCGGAGAAAATGTCCGATGTTGATGTTTCCATCCAATTCAACTCCCTTTACACGCACCTTCTCGGCATTGGCCAGATAACCACGGTTTACCCCTGGTTCAGGAGTCTGCACTTGGGTCTGATAGTCTTTGATATCCGTTTGGTAGACGGTCAGATTGAGGAGTGAATTGCGTGTTGGATTTGTCTTCACACCAATTTCCTTATGACGGACAGCCTCCGGTTTTACTTCAGCGAGATCCAGCAACACTGCTCCATTGGCTGTCGGCAATCCACCGACGTTGATACCGACAGGTTTATAGCTGATAGAATACGTTGCGTAAGCATTTATCTTCGGATTGAAGCGATATCTTGCGGAGAGTTGACCAGAGAAATTGTCTGCATCCGCATTGACATCAAAAGTCTGATTGGTATATACACCGTTCTTTAAGGCAAGCAGTGCCGGGTCTGAGGTCTGCAAACCACCATAGGTCTGCCTATCGTAGTTAGCCACCTTTTTATCATAATTATAGCGCAAACCTGGGAGGATATGTAATTTTGGCGTTACAGCCCAATCAATCTGTGTATAAGCTGCCAAACTTGTACTCTTAATTCCGTAAACGGTCTTGATTCCAAAATTGTCAAATAATCCTGGTGTCTGCCACAAAGCACTGGTAGAGCTTTTTTGAAAACGCCAAAAGGCAGATCCTGTTTCTTCGGTATGTACGGGATCTGTCCCCAGATCCTGCCAAAGGCCAAATAAACCAACCACCCCGCTGACCTTTTCACTGATTTTTCCAGAATATCTAAACTCCTGTGACCACTGGTTATGGACGGAATTACCTGCTGAAACAGTGTATACCGGAAGTCCCAAGTAATCGCGGTCATTGAGCGGAACCCATGTCCATGTCCGCCACGCAGAGGTTGAGGTCAGTGTCCCTTCTCCAATCTTGATATCGGCATTCAATGCGACCCCACCCAATTTATTATCAGCTTTAGATTGTGTATCCAAATCTATCTTACGCTCGAAAGCACTTTTATAAGGTAGCTCGTAGCCAAGATCTTTAATAATTGCATCAAACTGTCTGTAGTCCGCACGCTGTGTTTTTACGACTCCGGCGACCGCCCAGCCGTAACCATCGGGTTTTTGTGATGACACATCACCCGAAAGCACCAGTTTGATATTTTCGGTTGGAGTAAACAGCAATTGCCCTCTAAAGCCCAGGTTGTTGATATCATTGATCTTCCTATTGGTATGTACATTAAACAAGTTTCCATCCCGTTGTGTGCCAGAAAAAGAAGCTCTCGCAGCCAGGTTTTTGGCCAATGGCCCTGAGATTGAAGTCTTCGCCTGAATAAAACCTTGGTTTCCGTAGCTGACTTCCACATTCGCCTCTGGTGTGAATTGTGGTAAACGTGAGGTTATATTAAATGCACCTGCTGTTGTATTCTTTCCAAAGAGTGTACCTTGAGGTCCACGTAGTACCTCTATCTGGTCAATATCAATAAAGTCCAGCCAAGTTGCGGCAGGGCGGGCAATATATACACCATCAAGATAAAATCCTACACCCGGATCGATCCCATCATTGGTGAGGCCATAAGTTGAGCCCAGCCCCCGGATATTAAGTGTCGTATTACGTGCATTCGATGCATATAACTGAACTGTAGGTACAAGCTCTTTTAGTCGATTGACATTAAATGCCCCTGCATCCTCCAATGCAGCGCCACGAATAATCGATACGGGAATCGGAACATCCTGTAACTGCTCCTTACGACGGCGTGCAGTAACCACTACTTGATCCAATGCTTCCAATCGTGGGGTAAGCTCAATCACTGCCGGAGAATGGTCCACCACGATATGACGGGTTTGATAACCAACAATGGATACAATCAATGAAAATGGCAATTTTTGTCCAGTTACAAACTGGAAAACGCCTTTACTGTCGGTTTTCACCTGATGTGTAACGGCCTCCAGCTGAACCGTTACGCCTTGCAGGGGTTCTTTTGTTACGGCGTCAATTACGGTACCTGTTAACGAGGCATTTATAATAGGTTTAGGGTTTTCTACTTGCGCATAGGTATGGTAAGAACCTGTTAAAAGCAAGCTAAAAATGACGCTAATTCGAAAAATAGCATTTTTTTTCATAAATTTATTCAGTTTAATGGTGAATCTAAAACAAGTGCCAACGCCAATCGATACTTGCTTCATTGTTAAAACTTTGTAAAAGGGAAGCCGAGGCTTCCCTTTTCTAATATAAGAGAGTGTAAGAGAGAAATTTTAACAACACATTCGTTTCTTGTCACTTTTTAGGGTAACAACAGATCCTTCTACCGAAGCAACCAATAAACTTGTTTTTGGAGAGTAATTTTGTTTCATTCTTTTTATCTTGTTATTTTCTTTTATTTCCTGCTGCATAAACGAATCAGTATATGCACTTATCAGGCGGCAATTTCAAACAACTTTCATCAGATGTCTTTGTTATAAAATCAATTTCATGGCTAGTTCGATTCATAATCAAGTCAGTCCTTTTTGCTCGCCTTCCTATTTACCTGTAAATCAGATAACGATACAAATATATAAATATTTTTTAAAAGACTACTAATTTGATAGATTTAATGATATTTTTTTTCAAAAAGCCATTAAACCTTAATTTTAAGACACTTAAAGCAAATAAAAAGCGCTTCGAATTTCTTTCAGCATGAAAAAAATCACGAAGGCAACCATCCTACACACCAACAGTCCAGCGAAAATCAAGAAGCAAGCGATTTTATAAAAAACGAAGATCTGTGCTATGAATCCGAAAAAAATTCACTCATAAACCCTTGATGAAAAAGCATAAAAAAGGCCGTCCTAGTTAGACGGCCATCTTTACAATCATATTTTAACGATCTATTTCACCTTGAAACACTTACCTTTTTAGCGAAATAGCACCAGAGCAATCAATAAGGTAATAATAACATTAAAAGTCTGAGCAATCAGAAAAGCATATAGCGGTTTCTTGTTATCTTGAGCAAAAAGATCCTTAAAGTTCGTTTCCAAACCAATGGATGTAAATGCCAAGGTAAACCAGAGGCCCTGTAAGTTTTTCAAACTTCCTTTGACGGCATCAATCTTCTCTGGAGATATCACGAATGAAAAGAGCAGCGATGCAAATACAAATCCCAACACAAACTTCGGGAAACGTTCCCATATAATTTTTAGCGTAGGCTTATCCCGCTTAGTTTCATCATCAACCGATTTCGCATAAGTCCAATAAATACTGATAGCAAAAGCAGCCAGTCCCAACAATACGTTTTGGGAAAATTTCACAATGGTACTGATCTTCAACGCTTCTTCTCCTACCAGGGAACCTGAAGCCACGACAGCACCAGTTGTATCAATACTCCCGCCGAGCCAAGCACCGGTAACTTCTTGCGACAAGCCCATCCACTCCGCCATATAAGGCATGAAAATCATCATTGGAATCGCTGTAATAAGGACCAACGAAATGACATAGGAAAGCTTTTTGCTATCACCTTTAATTGCTCCCGAAGTTGCTATCGCTGCGGAAACACCACAAATAGATACTGCACTCGACAGCATTAGGGACATCTCCTTGTCAATCTTTAATTTTTTACAGATCCAGAACGCAAAGTACCAAACAGACAATACGACAGCCAGCGCTTGAATAAGCCCCAAGGATCCCGCTTTGAGGATATCCCCGAAGATCACGGTCGTTCCGAGCAGAATTAGGCCTATCTTGACATACAGCTCGGTACTGAGTGCCTCTTTAAACCAATTAGGCAGTTTAAAGCAATTGCTGATAACTAAACCGATAATCAAACTAAAAATTACAGCTTCGAGATTGTATTCTTTAACCGTTGCATTCCCTGCCAGCACCAATGCAAATACGGTAAGGATAAATACAACAGGAAATACAACGAATAAATGTTTTACAGATTTCCCCAAAAGAAAGGCGCCCAATATCGCGGTAACGAATACAAAAATAAACTGCTCAAAAAGCTTCATTAAATTTGTCGGGTCGAAAACAGTTGCGACGAGTTCGGCGGAATTACTCCACGAAAAACTAGGTACTGGCGCAACAATTCCTGAGAGTGCAAGAAATATGGTAGCGATCCCCAAAATGACGACTACCCAGTCTTCTGTAAATGTAAATGATCTTGAAGATGTCATATAATGGTTAGGGTTTAAAAGGTTAAATTTAGCATAATTACAGTGACTTTCTAGGATTGTAACACAAAAATGGCCGAAGATTTCTCTCCGGCCATTAACCAAAACCAATAATCTATTATCAATCAAAAACAATATTTATTCTCATCTATCAATTTTTTTGCGATTCGCTGACGTGCATCTTTCACATTAAATGGCTGTGCTTTTGTGAATCTGCGCAAACCAACCAACATCATATTCAGTTCATCACCTTCACCAAAAGAATATAATGCTTCTTTACCGGCAGCGCTGATTTTATCAATAGCACCATACAGATAGATCTTAGCCATATCTTTTGCATAGTCTGCTTTATCAGATCCTGTATGCAGCAATTTTTCCGCACGTAACAAAACTGACTCGGTGATATAAACATACCCGATAATATCCGCAATATTCATGAGGATTTCCTCTTCTTTGGAAAGAGACATCATCAATTTTTGCACTGCTGCTCCCGCAATCAATAACCCAGCTTTTTTAAGGTTTGCCACAATTTTCTTTTCTGCAGCAAAAGGCGCATCGTCCTCTTCACCAAAATCCGGAATAGCGAGAAGCTCTCCAGCTACAGCTTGGGCAGGTCCCATCAGATCCAATTCACCTTTCATGGCCCGTTTTAACAGCATGTCAACGACAAGCAATCGATTCACTTCATTCGTACCTTCAAAGATCCTGTTGATCCGTGAATCCCGATAAGCGCGTTCCATTGGCGCATCTGCTGAGTAACCCATTCCACCATAAATCTGTACCCCTTCGTCAACCACATAATCCAACATCTCCGAGCACCATACTTTGATGATAGCGCACTCAATTGCAAACTGCTCCACAGACTTCAATTTTGCTTTTGCTTCATCCATACCCCCAGCAATCAATGCATCGTAAGCATCATCAATATTTTGACCGGCACGATATGATGCCGACTCCACAGCAAACAAACGTGTTGCCATCTCAGCCAGCTTATAACGAATGGCGCCAAATTTAGAAATCGGCAGATTAAACTGCACACGTTCATTGGCATACTGCACCGCATGGTTGATCACCATACGTGCCGAACCGATCGTGGCGGCGCCCAGTTTTATACGACCAATATTCAGGATATTTACAGCAATCTTAAATCCATTTTCACGATCAGAAAGCATATTCTCTACAGGAACGGCGCAATCGTTGAAAAAGATCTGACGTGTTGAAGATCCCTTAATACCCAATTTATGTTCTTCGGGATTCATCGTGATACCACCAAAGTCTTTCTCGACAATAAATGCCGTTAGGTTTTTATCATCATCGATTTTTGCAAATACGATGAAGATATCTGCAAAACCACCGTTTGTAATCCACATTTTTTGTCCGTTGATCAAATAATGTGTCCCCTCGGCATTTAATTTTGCTGAAGTACGACCCGAATTTGCGTCCGATCCAGCATTGGGTTCTGTTAAACAATACGACGCCTTCCATTCACCGGTAGCAAGCTTTGGAACATATTTTGCCTTTTGGGCATCATTACCATAATACAAAATAGGCAGCGTACCAATACCCGTATGAGCAGACAATGCGACAGCAAAAGAAAACCCACCACCTACCGCATCGGCAACAAGCATAGAAGTGTTGAAATTCTTGCCGAAACCACCATATTCTTCGGGAATAGAAACACCCAACATCCCCAGTTCACCGGCCTTATCCATCAAATTAGGCATAAGTCCTTCTTCTTGCGCATCGATACGGTCCAGCTTGTTCAATACTTCCGTATCCAAGAAATCCAAGCAGGTCTGACGAATCATTTTGGCTTCTTCATCAAATTCTTCCGGAATAAAAACGGCTGTATAGGGAGTCTCTCTAATCACGAACTCTCCGCCTTTAATTGCTTTATTTTCGCTCATTGTCTTTTTAGATTTATAGGGATCAGTCAATCACTACTTCGTGATGATGCTGTCCACAATGTTTTTAAATACTTCTATGCGTTATGAGATCAGAGATCCATATTTCGTTTATATTGCTATTCTTAGCGGCTAATTTTAGTCCAATAACTCAAAAATACCAGCAGCTCCTTGACCAGTTCCGACACACATCGTCACCATGCCATATTTTTTGCCTCTGCGTTTCAACTCGTTTAAGACTTGGACCGTCAATTTAGCTCCTGTACATCCAAGTGGATGCCCTAAAGCGATGGCACCGCCATTGACATTTACTTTCTCTTCGTCTAATCCAAGTTCACGAATAACGGCTAGCGATTGAGAGGCGAAAGCTTCATTCAGCTCAAAGAGGTCAATATCTTCCTTTTTAAGACCGGCTCTTGCCAAAGCCTTGGGTATGGCATAGATAGGTCCGATACCCATAATGCGAGGTGGTACACCTGCTACAGCAAAACTAACGAGCTTTGCTATAGGTTTTACACCAAGCTCTTTCACTTTTGCTTCAGACATCACCAAGACAAATGCAGCCCCATCAGAAGTTTGTGAGGAATTCCCTGCTGTCACGGAGCCATTCGCTGCAAAAACTGGTTTTAATTTCCCTAAAGCCTCCAGGGAAGTATCAGCTCGAGGACCTTCATCCGTATCAACGACATATTCACGCGTTGCAATCTTGCCGTCCTTCAAATAATTTTCTTTTACGGTGATAGGCACAATGCCATCTTTCAAATGACCATTTTGAATAGCCGCAACTGCCTTTTGATTTGATTTAAGTGCAAAGGCATCCTGATCTTCACGTGAGACATTGTAATCTTTGGCTACAGCTTCGGCAGTCAATCCCATACCCCAATACCAATCGGGATGCTCTTTTGCCACGACAGGATTAGGCACAATTTTCCACCCTCCAAAGGGCATTCCGGACATCACCTCTACCCCACCGGCGATAATAACATCTGCCATGCCAGTCTTGATCTTTGCGACCGCTGTTGCAATAGTCTCCAATCCTGAAGCGCAGTACCGATTAACGGTTACACCCGGGACCTTATCCGTATCCAATCCCATCAGTGAAATGAAACGAGCCATATTGAGTCCCTGCTCCGCTTCCGGCATGGCATTCCCAACGATGACATCGTCTATATCTTCTTTATTTAAATTTGGCACAGTGGATACAAGATGTTTAATAACATCCGTGGCTAAATCATCCGCCCGCATGAAGCGAAATACTCCCCGCGGCGCTTTGCCTACTGCTGTACGAAATCCTGCTACTATGTATGCTTCCATTATTTTTAATTTTTTCGTGAGTAGTGATTTTTAGTTCCGTAAAGGCTTTCCCTTGGTCAGCATAAATTGAATCCTTTCAAGCGTTTTGCGTTCGGCACAAAGCTCGAGGAAAGTTTTACGCTCAAGATCCAGTAGATACTGTTCAGATACTTCGGTCGGTGACGATAAATTTCCACCACACATCACCCAGCCTAGTTTTTCTGAGATCTTTCGATCATAATCAGAGATATAATTACCTTCACGCATCGATGAAGCCCCCACATACACGATCCCTAATCCTTGGTTTCCTAAAACCTTTATATCATTGCGTGGAGCAGGCTGAACATAACCCTCATCAGCCAATTCCAGTGCCTTTGCTTTGGCATCTGCCAAAAGGCGGGCACGGTTCATTGTAATTGCAAATTTATCTTTCTGCAAATAGCCGAGTTCATAGGCTTCATAAGCAGAAGTCGAAACTTTCGCCTGCCCAATGGTCAGGAATTTATCTTTCAAGGTGTTCTGAACAATCTGATCCTCCTTAAATTCCTCCGCGGCACGTAGTGTAAACTCTTTGGTTCCACCGCCACCGGGAATAACACCAACGCCAAGTTCAACCAAGCCCATATAGGTTTCGGCGTGAGCCTGCACAAAATCAGCATGCATGGAGAATTCACAGCCCCCACCGAGGGTCATTTGAAATGGCGCAACGACTACAGGTATTGACGAATAGCGTAAGCGCATGGATGTATTTTGAAAGGCACGGACTGCCATATTCAATTCATCAAAATCCTGTTCTACGGCCATCATGAAAATCATTCCAATGTTGGCTCCAGCAGAAAAGTTTTTCCCATCATTGGACACCACTAAACCACGATATTCCTTTTCAGCGAGATCAATCGCTTTATTCAAGCCCTGGATAACATCTCCGCCGATGGTATTCATCTTGGTATGAAATTCACAGTTAATGATACCATCGCCAAGATCAATAATAGAAACCCCCGTATTTTTCCAGATTGTTTTACTTTCCCGAATATGATCCAATACGATCAGATCTTCCGTTCCGGGAATAGCTTTATAAGATTTGGTCGCAATATCATAATAGTGACGTACACCATTTTCAATTTTATAGAATGATTCACATCCCGCTTCCAACATCTCGTGTACCCAGGAAGCCACCTCCCCATCCTGACCTGGAAGTCGTTTTTCTTCGGCCTTAATTTTAGCTAAGGTCTCCCGGACACCTAGCGCATCCCATACTTCAAATGGTCCTAACTCCCAACCAAATCCAGCACGCATAGCATCATCAATGCGGAAGAAGTCATCTGTAATTTCGGGAACACGGCGGGATACATATTCAAACAATGGATAATGCATGGCACGGAAAAGTTCCGCCGCTTTATCGCTCCCTTGTTCATATACTTTCATCCGCTTGCGGATATCCTCCACAGGCTTGGTGGCTTCCAAAGTTGCCGATTTCACTTTTTGCTGTGAACCAAATTCCAGTGTTTTTAGATTTAGAGACAAAATCTCCGAATTACCATCGGCTGCTTTTACTTTTTCATAAAACCCTTTCTTGGTTTTCTCACCCAACCATTTATTCTCTACCATCTTACTGATGAATGTTGGAAGTTGAAAGACACCCTTGGCTTCATCTTCAGGCGCATTCTGTGCCAGCCCATTGGCAACATTCACCAGGGTATCAAGCCCTACAACATCAGCCGTACGAAAAGTTGCCGATTTAGGATGCCCCATTGCGGGACCGGTATATTTGTCGACCTCTTCCACTGTCAACCCAAGAGGTTCCACCAAATGAGTAACCGCCAACATCGAATAAACACCGATACGATTACCAATAAATGCAGGTGTATCTTTACATAATACAACCGATTTTCCCAGCATCTTATCGCCAAAGTGAAGAATAAAGTCAACTACCTCGGGCTTCGTGTGCGGTGTGGGAATAACCTCCAATAAAGGAAGATAGCGTGGCGGATTGAAGAAGTGTGTACCGCAGAAATGATCTTTAAAATCTTCACTTCTGTCCGCTGTCATTAAATGAATAGGAATACCAGAAGTATTGGAAGTAATCAATGTTCCAGGTTTACGAAATTGCTCAACACGCTCAAACACAGACTTTTTAACATCAAGTCGCTCAACAACAACCTCTATGATCCAGTCCACATGAGCAATGTCTTTTAGATTATCATCAAAATTACCTGTTTTGATACGTCTGACAAATGACTTGCTATAAATTGGCGAAGGGTTTGTTTTTAAAGCCGTTTCTAGGGAGCTGTTGACAATTCGGTCCCGAACGACCTTACTCTCCAGCGTGAGACCTTTGGCTTGTTCCGCTGGCAGCAGTTCACGTGGAACGATATCCAACAATAAAACTTCAACACCAATGTTAGCAAAATGACAAGCAATTCGCGAGCCCATAACACCCGAACCGAGAACCGCCACTTTTCTAATATTTCTGTTCATCATAACATATTTATTATGCACTTCTGTACATTTGGTTTAACTTCTAAACGACTACTTCTTCCTTGTAACTGGTTGCAAGCTCATTGAGTTTCGCTAAAGAAGCAATCAATTGATCACGTTCATTTTCTGAAAAATTATCCGCTAAGTATTGATTGAAATTACGCACCACATCCTTGGCAATTCTTCTTTTCTCCCGACCCAATTCAGTCAAGTATACTTTTACTGACCTTTTGTCGGTTTCACTCGTTTCACGGTATATAAATCCCAATGACTCCAAATTATTCAACACCCGAGACAAACTAGTTGTTTTAACTCCTGTCAAATTTGCAATCTGAGAAACAGGTGTACCCTCTTTATGGATGTTAATCAAAATATAACCCGCAGCCTGGGTAAAACCGTACTGCGAAGCAATTTGATTATATTTATTGGCAATTGTCTGCCAGCCTGTTTTTAAAAAATAGTCGATTGTCTGATTTTGGTTCATAAGCGTACTCACAAGCTATTTATTATGCTTGCATAACAAATATACCAGTTAGTAATCAGAATAACAAGATCCAAAATATAAATTTTGTCATATATTCGTCAGCATGACGCTGCTCCATATTTTTAGCCTAAATTACCAATAACAGAAAATGTGGAAAACTTTTAAGCACTGAAATACAACCAAATAAAATAAAACATAAAACTTTTATTAACAGCTCCTGTTTAATAATCAAAATTAATTCCGTTAACTTTGTCCTGAACAAACATCAACACCGTATGGCTTTAGTAAACATACCTCGCTTGGACTTACTACATTATACTCAAGGAACCCAAGAACAACGAAATCAATTCATCCAAGATATTGGCAAGGCTTTTAACGAAACGGGCTTTGTAACGATTGCAAATCATGGTTTATCAAAAGAGCTGATTGAAGAATTATATCAGGTAGTTCCTGAGTTTTTTGGTTTGCCGACCGAGACGAAGGAAAAATATGAATTTCCAGAACTTGCAGGTCAACGTGGCTATACAGCAAAAGGAAGAGAAAAAGCGAAAGATGCGAAGACTCCTGATTTAAAGGAATTTTGGCAACGCGGTCAAACGATCGTTGGTGAAGAATACTCCAAAGCTGATTTTCCGGACAATCCTGAAGTGGCTGAAATACCTCGCTTTAATGGTGTAACAGCGGAGGTCTATAAAAAATTAGAAGATACAGGCCGGGACTTATTAAAAGCGATTGCTACCTACCTCGATCTTGAAGAAAATTACTTTGAAAAATATGTTATCAACGGTAATTCTATTCTACGTGCAATACACTACTTCCCAATAAGCGATCCGGATGCCTTATCTCCAGATGCTGTACGTGCAGGCGCTCACGAAGATATCAACCTCATCACCTTATTGATTGGGGCTAGTGCGGATGGACTTGAAGTATTGACAAAAGACGGAGAATGGTTTCCTATCAAAGCCAAAGGTGAAGATATCGTCATCAATGTGGGTGATATGTTACAACGGTTAACAAACAATAAGTTGAAATCTACTACGCATCGCGTAGTAAACCCGCCACGTGAAAAAATGGGCACTTCCCGTTTTTCTATTCCATTCTTTTTACATCCAAAATCCGCCATGAGTTTGGCTTCATTAGATTCCTGCATCGATGCGGAACACCCGAAGGTCTACGAAGATTATACCGCTGGTCAGTACCTGGATGAACGTTTAAGAGAAATCGGATTAAAAATGTAAAACTCCACATCATTTAAATTGGTTTAAATGAGCAGAACAGCATATAAAAAAGAAATGGACGATCCTAGGATCGTCCATTTCTTTTTTATGGATATGAAAGCTATTTCAATTTATAACCTATACCGACATTCATAAAGATATTATGCAATCCAAAACTAATACTTTCAAATCCGGTTTTCATAATATTATTGAAGCCATAATCCAACTGTGCCAACGCAAAGAATCTTTTGTCAATAGCATAATGCGCCCCCAGACTCATACCAACATCAATACTCCTAACACTCTCCGAAAAATCATAATCGGCATTATCCACAACAATTTTATTTCCAGTAGGTTCCTCATGTCTAAGATAGCCATTGTAAGCCTCGCCATAGAATTCTTTTTTTACCGCAAAAGAAATATAAGGACCTGCCTGCACATTCCAACGATTTGAAAGCTGATAAGTAGCTTGAATCGGCACAGATAGATACAGATTATGCACTTTGGTTGTAATATCACCTGTATAATAACCTCTCAGCTCCTCTTTTGCATCATTCACAGCATTGAATGTCGTCTTGTATCCTTTAACACTCGCTTTTGTATCCATGCCCTTTCCTTCGAAGACGAGTCCCAAAGATACTCCCCATTTGGGATCAATATGATAGTTTGCCCTTGCTCCGACAAAAAAGGGAACATTCGGATTATAGCTTTTAATTTTTCGGATTTCACGTGGCAATGAAAGCGGTGCGGCTCCGCCGATCTTGCCGCCAACCATCACATCAAAACCTAATTTACTTTCACCCGATGTATTTTCCTGCGCATTTGCAACAGCCCCTATCAAAACCATCGCAGCCAGTGCGATTGTATATTTTATCATTTTCATTATTTCTTCGTTACAATTTTGAGATCATCCACCGTTAACTTACTACCGACAGCACCAATAAAATTATCACCATATTTACTCGAAGACATCACAATAGCAATGCTATAATCCAAATTGGCAACGTCAGCATCATTTACTTTCGCTGTGTACTTAAATGGCAATGTAAACTTGACAAAACCATCGGTCGCTGTTGCGCCACCATTTTCCAGCCTTGCTATAGCCACTATACTCGGATCTTTCAAAATATTATGTCCGGTCAAATAGGAAACTTTCTTCTTCGGATCAGGCTCCGAATCCATCAGCTGCTTGCGATTATAAAAAACCGCATAGATATCACAGGAATCTTTGGTATTCACCGGTTTCATGTTTTCATCCGTCACGTTCGCACCTGGACTATACTTGTAGTAACCTTCCAAAACCAAGGGTATCTGATTAAAAGGAAGACCAAACTGCGTTGCCGAAAGTGGATCTGTCAATACAGGTCCCGTATCAAACGCTCCTATAAAAAGATTTCCGGCAGCAATAGGTTTCTTGAACATCGCCCCAAAAGCACCGGTCAACTTCGTTTCCAATAAAGCCGCTTTCGATCCTGAATGTGCATCCGAACTCGTTTTAGTAGGATATGATTCGGGTTCCTTTGTACCTCCTCCCAAGCTCAATGTCAAGGAGAAGCTTGGATTTCCGGAAGCCCAATTATAGAAATCCTGGCCATCAATTTTATTATAAAATATGGTGTATTTATCATCCTTATCGATCGCCGTATCTTCAAAACCATATTCTGTTGGAACAAATCCACCATCTGTTTTCACAATTTTAATCAGGTAGTTCTTTGTAAACTGATGATCTTCGGACGTAACTTTATAATATACGCCGTTTTTTAGCAATTCATCAACAATTGCTTTATTCATATCCTGAGTTCCGGCCGGCATTTTCAAAGAATCCTTCAAAAGCTCAATCGAGGCACCAGGAGTCAGGTCAAAAGTCATATTCAACTTCGTAAGATCATGAATATTGGGCTGAAGATAAAGTGTAACTTGTGTATTTGAGATGACCGGGTTCAGCAAGAAGACATCTTCATCGGCATGAACACCGACAATATCCGCTTCCATATTTAGCGCTTCTTCCTTTATACAACTTCCCAAACTGAAAAGAAGCATAAAACAGATTACCCACGAGTAATTTCGTGTTCGTTTCATAAAAATAATATTTAGTGTAAATTTAATGATCGATGTTATTGAGCGATACATCGATTTGGCAAAGCTACCATTCCTCGCTCCAAAAACAGCCCTTTTAACACCTTTTATGCACCAAGCAACTAATTCTTTACACGTAAACCACACTTAGCGTCCACTTATTTCTTGTCTAACCTTCACGGGCAGGCTTTCGACAATAAGTTGATAGCTATGCAAAATTAACTCTTCAAGCTTTCTATCATCAAGTTCCCGATTGGCAATAATGGTATTCCAATGCTTTTTATTCATATGATACCCCGGAAGCACTGTGTGTTCGTGCCTTTCACGCAGTTCGATTGCCCACTCCGGATTACACTTCACATTAAACCGCAGCTCATCAACCTGATCCAGTCCCACCAATAAAAAAATCTTGCCGCCAACCTTAAATACCAGTGTATCCGGACCAAATGGTGTCTCTTCCATAACTGGCCCAATAGACAAACAATATTCTCTCAGATCTTCAATGTTCATATTTTTCTAGTTTTAGTTATCGCTCAAGCTAATCTGAATGCCCTTCATAAAATGGACAATAATTCATATAAAGCTAACAAAAACAGCGGGTCGTTTTACTTAAAATCTTTTAATCTTTAGCAAAGGCGATATTAAACCTATTGGCAATAAAGCAATATGGATACAAAGAAAAACAAATGTGGAACAAACTGGAATTAGACAATGAAAAGCATAGGACAACTTCGGTGTTTATAGGAATTATCGACGGATATGAAGCGGTACTCATTCGGAGCTTCTTCGTTTGTAACCGAAGAAGCTCCGAATGAGTACCGAACAAGTACCGAGGAAGCACCGAACAAGCAGCGTTAAAAGGTAGAATATGTCATACTGAAATAGGCTTACATTTGGTCTAATACGGTTCCTACTTTACAGTTTTGGTAGGTTAATTGATATTATGAATTTAATTGTTTTTTTGTAAACTTTTGTATTTTTTCCTACAGTTTTTCCAACGCTTGATTAAT